>OGDV01000573.1_pt1 | contig 11594 bp, 14 predicted proteins | sample 1570511 | NCBI WGS metagenome assembly OGDV01 (sample SAMEA2582179, study PRJEB24529) | metagenome | reverse complement strand
TTGACACTTCTGCTTCTGCAACGCTCTGCTCCTGTGCTTCCGTGGAACTTGCAAATCCCGTCAGCATGACCGCACTCATCATTGCTGTATACATCGCCAGAAACATCCTTTTATTTTTATTAAATTTCATATACCCTCCTAACAATTTTGTTGCATAATTTTTACCATTTAATTGCTATTCTTTATTAATACTATGCATTATTTTCATTTTTATTACATTTATTACAAAAATGTTACGAGCGATATATTATCATAAAAATGTGTGCATGTCAACTTTTTTATTTCACGCAGAAAATCCGATCCTTTTTTCTACTAAAATACAGCTCCTGTAAAAGTCTCAACTTCCTACAAGAACTGTATCTCTCAACATCATTTTATCTCATTTTTTACAATGTCACGATTTCTCCATCTTCATCCCAGAGATCATGCCAGTCTTTTGCTCCATGCCACAAGAACACCTGTCCTTTTACAAGGCGGTTTCCTTTTTCAAGTGTTGCGATCTTCGCCATCTCTTCTTCTGTCAGCGGATCTTCTGTCATTGCTTTTAAGTTGCTTACATAATTGTGAAGTGAGAACGGAATTGCAATCTCGCCTCTCTGTCTTGCCCATTTCAGTGCAATGATCGCCGGGTGACAGTTATGAGCCTTCGCAATCTCCTGCATAACCGGAGTCTGCAAATCTGCTACATCTTCCGGACACATGTCTCTCTCCGGTCTCATCGGAGAACCGATTGGCATATACCCTACCGGCTGGATATCGTGTGCTACGAGGTAATCGTAAAGTTCCTGCTGCTGGAAGCAAGGATGGATCTCGAGTTCACAGGCAACCGGTTTGATCTTCATCAATGGAAGTACTGCTTCGAGTTTCGGAATCGTCATATTGGAGATTCCGATGAATCTTGTCAGTCCGTCTTCGACGAGTTTTTCACACTGTCTGTATGTATTCATGAATTCTTCCACACTGAATGGTTTAGAATCCGGATTTCTTGACTCTACATCGCATTTTGGTGCATGGTAATTCGGGAATGGCCAGTGAATATAATACATATCCACATAATCACACTGGAGATCTGCGATACTTTTCTTGCAAGCTTCTTCGACATGTTCGTGCATATCATTCCATACTTTTGTCATAATAAAAAGATCTTTACGTTCTACGATTCCCTCATCAAATGCATTTTTAAATACTTTACCGATCTCCGGTTCATTTCCGTAGCATGCGGCACAATCAAACATGCGGTATCCGCTTTTGATTGCTCCGTCTACTGCTTCAGCAATCTGATCTGCTGTAAATCTGTCGGAACCAAATGTTCCCATTCCGATACCCATGATAATTCTCCTTTTATCTAATCTAACCGATCTTCTCAATCTCCACCTGTGGATAGATCTTTTCCATATCTTCTTTTACGAAGAATCCTGTTTCTTCTCTGAGTGCTGCTGCCGCTGAGATCGCACTTGCTTTCTTCAATGTCTCTTCAACCGAAAGTCCTTCGCTAAGTCCAAGAGCGAACCCGGCGATCATAGAATCTCCGCATCCTACTGTGTTTACCGCATCGATCTTCGGCACATGTGCGCGAAAGATTCCGTCGTCACATACGACAAAGGAACCGTCTCCACCGAGTGACACTGCTACGATCTCAACTCCATCTGCATGAATCTGTTTTGCCGCATCTACCATGTCCTGGAAGTTGTCGCAGCTTTTTCCTGTCAACATACGGATCTCATCGATGTTCGGCTTGATCATCGTCGGCTTTGCCTCGATTCCCATCTCAAGCAGTTTTCCACTTGTATCAAGGATGACTTTCTTTCCTGCCTCTTTGCAGATTCTTACAAGACGCTGATAAGCTGTTCCGTCAAGTCCTTTTGGAACACTTCCTGACATAGCAACAACATCTGCTTTCTTCACCAGTTCTTTGAAATGTTTTTCGAATCCCTTAAATTCTTCCTCAGATACCGTGAATCCCGGCTCAAGAAATTCTGTCTGCACGTGATTGACTTCATCCCAGATGTTGATACAGGATCGGCTCTCTTCTTCCAGATGATAGAATTCGCTCTTGATTCCAAATGGTTTCAGTGCGTCTTCGATATAATTTCCTGCATGACCTCCGACAAATCCTGTCGCGACCACTTCCGCTCCTGCGATAGACGCCGGCTTAGATACATTTAATCCTTTTCCGCCTGGCGTATACGCACATTCTTTCACACGGTTGACTTCACCGACCTGATAGCCTTCCACAACATATCTTTTGTCGATTGCTGCATTTAATGTTACTGTAAGTATCATATTCGGTACAGAGCTTTAACACATCAAAGCTCTTGTCCCCCTCTCTGATTAATCTTCGTTTACAAGCATTACTTTCCCCTGTACAAGTCCCGGTGTCTTAAACATCTGGAATGCTTCCTGTGCCTGACTCATCGGAACCATTTTGTAAATAAATCCCTTGTCGAATTTCAGCTGTCCTGTCGCAAAGTAATGTGCTGTCAGATCCCACTCTTTGCCAGGGAACGGTGCGCTGTAGGACATCCCGGATCCTGTCAGTTTGACCTCTTTACGATTCATGTTCTCCCACATTGCCGGTGTGAACTCAAGATTCACATGTGGTGTTCCGATAAAGCAGACATGGGATTTGTTTCCTGCAAGCTCAAAGGCCATATGCATAGTCGGAACCTGTCCGGCTGTCTCGAATACAAATCCATATCCTTTGCCGCCTGTGATCGCCATTGCCTCTTCCATAAAATTCTCTTTCGTTGTGTTGACAACTTCGTCAGCTCCAAGACGTTTCGCAAGTTCAAGTCTCTCATCACTGATGTCGAAAACTACAACTTTCTTGGATCCGAAGATCTTGCACCACTGCATTGTAAACATTCCGATCGTTCCGCCGCCGAGTACTGCAACATACTGTCCGCCCTGATAATCATTCTGGAACACTCCGTGGATAGCTACAGTAGCAGGCTCAAACATAGCCGCCTGTTCATACGGAATGCCTGGATCATATACAACTGCATTTTGCTCTGGAATCACTACATAGTCCGCATTGGATCCCTGCTCTCTGGAACCAATAAAGCTGTAATGTTTGCACAGAGAGAAGTTTCCGTTCTGACAGTCATCACATTTCATACATGGTTTCAACGGTGCACCGGATACGTGATCTCCAACCTTAACCTTTGTTACACCTTCACCTACTTCTACAACATCTCCTGAGAACTCATGTCCAAGTACGATTGGATAGAAATGAACTCCGTTATGAAGTACTCGTGGAATATCAGATCCGCAGATACCGGAACATTTTACTTTGACCTTAACTTCGCCCGGTCCCGGTGTCGGTTCTTCGTAATCAAGATACTGTACGTCTTCGTTGGCGCATACAACTGCTGCTTTCATTTTCAAGATCCTCCTTTTTTGATCTTTTGTTAATTTATTTCTTATTCATGGTTTTTCGCCATAGTTTCCTTTAATTGTTTATAAAGTTCTATATATGTTTCGTAATTTTTATCGTAAACTTTTCTGTTTTCATTATTCGGTTCGTGGAAACGCTTCTCTTCAATAGTAAGCTTCACTGCCTCGTCAAAGTCTTTGTACATTCCGATTCCGACTCCGGCAAGGATCACTGCACCGAGTGTTGTTGCTGTATCGGATGATGGAACTACGATCGGTTTTCCTGTGATGTCAGACTTGATCTGTGTCCACAACAAGGAGTTTGCTGATCCACCCATCGCACGCAGGACTTCTACTTTCGCTCCGGCTTCTTCCGCAACATCAAGGTTATGCTTCAATGCATATGCTGTTCCTTCCATTGCCGCACGGATGAAGTGTCCTTTTGTCTTACTGAAATCTAATCCGTAGTAAACACCTTTTGCGTTTGGATCCCAGATCGGAGTTCTCTCGCCGGACATATATGGGAGGAAGATCACTCCGTCACTTCCCGGTGCTACTACTGCCGCCTCTTCATTAAATAAATCCAGTGAGCTTTTTCCCTGACGTTTTCCTTCTTCTCTTTCGTACGCTCCGAACTCCCTCTCAAGCCAGCGCATCACTCCGCCACCTCCGGTTGTTCCGCCTTGTAAGAGCCAGCAATCCGGCACGACGTGAAATCCAAGGATCAACCGCTTATCGGCACGATACTGGTCGGTACAGATACTCATTCCACCTGCCTGTCCACCTTGTTCCTGTGTCTCTCCGCTGTGGATCACTCCCGCGCCGAGAGTTCCACATGCTGCATCGAGTCCTCCGGCCACGACCGGTGTTCCTTCCGCCAGTCCGCTTTCTTTCGCAGCTTTCTCATTTACCTCACCGATTACTTCATGACAGGCATGGATTTCCGGCAATAACTCAGAAGAAAATCCAAATGCCTGACACATCTCTTCCTTCCAGGTTCCTGTTCTCATATCGAAGCAGTGAAGACCATATCCCTGAGAAAGGTCCTGTGTCATCACACCGGTCAGTTTGTATGCAATGTAACTGTTGGATTGAAGGATCTTATAAGTCTTTGCATAGACTTCCGGCAGGTTTCTCTGATACCAGATAATCTTTGCAGTTGTATAAGACGGCTGCAAAGAGTTGCCGCACAGCTCGAAGATCTTGTCTTTCCCAATCTTTTCATTGAATTCTTCACAGATATCTGTGGCTCTTGTGTCCATCCAGATTGGGGTATTCGTAAGTACATTTCCGTCTTTATCTACTGCGATTGCAGACCAGCTCTGCCCATCGATCCCGATTCCTTTGATCTCTTCCGGGGAAATATTCCCCTTTGCGAGCACCTTTGGGATTGCATCGCAAACTGCTTCCCACCATTCTTCCGGATTCTGTTCTGCCCATCCAGGATGTGGGTAATAGACCTGATAATCACCGGTTCCGGTTGCCTTGACGGTTCCGTCTTTTGCAAAGACTGCAATCTTGCAGGCACTGGTTCCGATATCTATTCCTAATAAATATTCTCCCATGGTCTCCTCCTCTTTATGAAATGTCCGCCACTGATTCTCCTTCTACGAATCCGGTTTTCAGCCAGATTGTCTCTGTTGTTTCTGTTTTGTCTGATGTTCTATCTGATGTTTCATCCTTATCTTTGAGACGGCTCAATAACAGATTCGCTGCCGCTTGTCCAATCTCTTCTGTTGGCTGTGTCACGATTGACATTCTTGGTACTACAGCTCTTGCAAAATCCACATTATCGAATCCAATCACAGACAACTGTTCCGGAACTTTAATTCCAAGATCATTGATCTCCATCATTGCTCCGACTGTCATCTCGTAGTTGGAGATAAATACTGCTGTCATATCCGGATTGTCTTCATAAAGCTTGCGCATTGCTTTCGCTCCTCCGGCAATCGTGTAGTTACCATCTGCCAGAAGTTTTGTATCTTTTCTATCTGTTTTGTCTTTTAAATCTGATTGTTGTTCTGATTGAGCTTTTGATGATTCCTGTAGCGCAAGCTTATATCCTCGTTGACGTTCTCTGGCTGTATATACATTATCCGGTCCTGTGATCATACCAATCTTCTTATGGCCTTTTTTCATCAGCCGTTTCACTGCGTTCTGCGCAGCTCCTTCATTATCTACAAGAACGCAGTCACAATCTCCGTTCTCCATCCTTCGGTCGATCAGTACAACCGGTCTTCCGGATTTTCTAAATCTATCAAATACTTTCTTCTCTGCTCCGGATGGCATCATGATCAAGCCATCCACTCTTCTGTGAAGAAGGAATTCTGCTGCCTCTTCTTCTCGCTTCACATCGGATCGACAGTCACAGATCATCGTCGCATATCCATGACTTCTTAATAAATCTTCCGCTGCTGTAATGATCTCTGAAAAGAAAATGTTGTTTAACTCGGGCAAGATGATTCCGATGGTCTTCGTTCGGTTTGTCTTTAATCCTCTTGCAACTTCATTTACCTCAAAATGAAGCTTCTCAATTGCCTCTTCGATCTTGATTCTGTTTTTCTCACGCACATTTCCTCCATTTAGATAAGAAGAAATTGTTGCAAGTCCAAGCCCAGTCTCTCGGGCAATGTCTTTCATCGTTGCACCCATAAGCTTATTTCCTTATTCTGTATCTTGTAAGCTATTACTCATTTTATTCTGCTTTTCCATCACATCCGCACATCTTCATGCGTGCGATCACCTGTTCTTTTACGGCTTCCATTGCAACAACACCGAGTTTCTTCGGATCGAATGTCTCTGGCTTCTCTTCAAGCAGTTTCTTCACGGCATCTGTGTATGCAACACGAAGCTCAGTAGCAAAGTTGACTTTACACATTCCACGCTCTACACATTCTCTTACATCTTCTTCACTCAGTCCGGAAGCTCCATGAAGCACGAGCGGAACATCTACAACTTCTTTGATCGCGCTTACTCTTGGCTTGTCAAGAATCGGGGTTCCTACATAAAAGCCGTGCGCTGTAGGAAGTCGAAGAGAGGAAACTCCTGTGCGCTCTACAAATTCTTTCGCTTCCTGCGGATCTGTGTTCGTATCAGCATCAGCCTCAAGGTCGTCTTCCTTTCCGCCAACTTTACCAAGTTCAGCTTCTACCGGAATGCCAAATGCATTTGCTACATCTACAACCTTCTTCGTCACTGCGATATTATTCTCAAAATCTTCGTGGGAACCGTCGATCATAACAGATGTGTAACCAGCTTTCATTGCCTGGACTGCAAGTTCAAAGCTATTGCCGTGATCCAGATGCAGGCATACCGGGATCTTTGTTTTCTCAGCTTCTGCCTTCACGATTCCTGCAAATGTCTCCAATGTTCCGTACTTTACAGTAGAAGGTGTTGTCTGAAGCATCACCGGTGCGTTCAGCTCCTCCGCTGCGGCGATGACTGCTTTAACCATCTCCATATTCTCTACATTGAATGCGCCTACTGCGTATCCATCCTTCTTTGCGTCTAAAAGCATCTTTTCTGATGTAACTAATGGCATCGTATCGTCCTCCTTATTTTCAAAACCGAAACGTTTCGGTTTTGCTTATGTATTTATTTTAGTGCAGGATTTACTGATTGTCAAGATATTACAAAATGAATGTAAGTATATTTTTATTAAAGCTGCAAATAATGTAAAAAAACACTTCAGGAGGTCTGATGAAATGAAAAACAGAACGAAAAAGAGATGGTTTGCTTTAATAATCCTCTTACTCTGCGCAGTTGTTATTGGTCTGTTTTATTGGAAAGGGCAGAAGAAAATGCAAAGTGATGAGGGATATCTTGTGAAATATTCGTTACCGGATAAGAAACTGGAGGTGATCGTCCATGGCATCTGAATCAACAACTCTTTATCTCAAAGCAGACAGGAATGTTGAGGTATCAAAGCAAAACATCTTGTTAGGAGACCTCGTGAATATGGAGTGTTCCGACAAGGCCATCCTGATGAAAGTAAAAACTTTGCGGATCTTGAAGATCCGGGAGGAAAAAGAACAGCGCTATGTAATTTCCGTGTTGAAAATCATTGCCTGTATTCATGAACAGTATCCCAGACTTGAGATTCAGAATCTGGGAGAAACAGATATTATTGTTACTTATGAAAATCAGAAAACACCACCGCTTCTCTGGCACATTTTAAAGGTAATACTGGTATCAGCAGTGATTTTCTTTGGATCTGCCTTCTCGATCATGGCATTCAACAATGATGTTGGGGTAACGAAGCTGTTTGGTCAGATTTATGAACTGATCATGGGAAAGAAGACAGATGGTTTTTCTATTCTGGAAGTCACGTATTCCATAGGGCTTGCGATCGGGATTATAATATTTTTTAATCATTTTGGTAAGAAACGCTTTACAGTAGATCCTACACCGATGGAAGTACAGATGCGTCTTTATGAAAATGATATCCAGACAACTTTAGTAGAAAATGCCACACGACAAAAGAAAGAACTGGAGGTCGGAAAATGAACTTGTTGCAGATAATTTTCCTGGCATTGCTTGGTTTAAGTGCCGGAATGGTAGTAGCTGGCGGTGTCTTTTCTTTCATTGTGGAACTTGGTGTGATCTCAGATTTTGCAGATCGTACCCATACCGGCAATCATATTTTAATTTATGAAGATATGGTAGCAGCCGGTGCGATCCTTGGAAACCTGTTTCAGATTTTTGAAGTTAATCTTCCTAGAAGAATGATATTTCTTGCAATTTATGGACTTTTCGGAGGGATTTTTGTTGGTTGCTGGGCAATGGCACTTGCAGAAATATTGAATGTATTTCCCATTTTTATGAGACGGGCAAGGATTGTCCGGTATCTCGCAGTGTTTGTGGTAATGGTTGCATTAGGGAAAGGAATCGGAGCAGGATTGTTTTTTTGGAAAAGATGGTAAACTCTACCGCTTCATTTCTTTCCGCATCCGCTCCAACACCTTTTTTTCTGTCCTTGACACCTGCACCTGAGACATTCCCATTTTCTTTCCTATCTCAGCCTGCGTCTTTCCTGCAAAATATCTCAGATAAATGATCGTCCGTTCCTTCGCTTCAAGTGTTTCCAGTACTTCTTTTAATACAATCCGGTCAAGCACCTTTTCTTCCTGTCTGTCTTTTTCTTCCAGCTTATCCATCAGAAGAATCTCGCTTCCCTCCTTCTGATGGATCGGCTTATATATGGATTCTACCTCCACTGACGACTCCATTGCCTGGACGATCTCCTCACAATCTATCTGAAGCTCTTCTGATAATTCTTTCAATGTCGGTTCTCTCCCGAGTATCCTGGTCATCTTTTCTCTCGCCTGCAGACTCTTATAGGACAGCTCTCTCAATGAACGACTGACTTTTATCATTCCGTCATCTCTCAAAAAACGTCGGATTTCTCCGGATATCATTGGAACAGCATAGGTTGAAAACTGTACTTCATAAGAAAGATCAAATTTATCAATTGCCTTAAGCAGTCCAATGCTTCCAATCTGAAACAAGTCTTCCGGTTCTGCACCTCTTCCGTAAAATCGCTTTACTACGCACCAGATAAGACCTATATTTTTCTCGACAAGTTCTTCTCTCGCTTTTTTATCTCCGTCATGTGACTTTCTGATTAAAGCGATTGTGTCGTCCATATTCTGCTCCCTTTACCTATTGTCTTAGTCATTTTTACACTGGTTCCTTCCCCTACCTTGGACTCTACTTCCACACTATCCATAAATGCTTCCATAAAAGAAAATCCCATTCCTGACCGATCATCCTCCGGTTTTGTTGTAAACATCGGTTCCATTGCTTTTTCTACATTTGCAATACCTTTCCCACGGTCCGATATTTCTACTGTAAAAAGCTGGTTTTCTATACTACAGTGTATCCTTACTGTCTCTACTCGCTGTTCATATCCGTGGATAATCGCATTCGTTACAGCTTCTGACACTGCAGTCTTCACATCTGCCACTTCTTCCACCGTTGGATTAAGTTGTGTCAAAAAGGATGCTACTGATACTCTGGCAAATCCCTCATTTTCTGATCTGCTGTCAAAACGGATCTCCATCTCATTATTCTGTGTATTACTCGCCTCCATCAATCTTCCCCCTCATAAATCTGCATAATCTTTGTTGCTCCTGAAAATGTAAGAATCTTCCGGATTCTTTCGTTCGTATGTACCGCCCAGACTTCTCCTCCGATCAGACTAACGGTCTTATACCTCCCCATAATGATTCCAATTCCTGAACTATCCATAAAATCTGTCCTGTCAAAGTCAAAGATCACATATCTGATATGATTTCTGCTGATCACTGCATCCGCTTCTTTCCTGATTTCATCTGCATTATGATGGTCTACCTCTCTTGGAAGATAGATCGTCAGACAATTTTCCTGTACCTGATATCTCATATATTTTCATGCCTCCTGCTTTTCTCATTTTCCATTTAATTACCTGAATCCGTACGCTAAAAAAGGATATGCTTCTTCGCATATCCTTTTCCTTCGTAATCTTATTCGTTATCCTCTGTATTGTCAGAATTATCGGAATCTCCATTCTCCCCATTATCCTGAGAATTATCATAGCGATTGGAGTTATCGGAATTTTCTGAGTTCTCTGATACTGAACTGCTATCTGCACTTGTATCTGAACTTGTGTCTGCACTGGCATCTCCATTCAGAATTGCAAGCTGCTTTTTCGCATCATCAATATATTTGGAATTATTATAAGTATCTACCATCTTCTGATACCAGGTCTTTGCATTCTCTGTATCACCTTTTCCCTGATAAGCCTGTGCCAGACGATAAATGGCCTGTCCATCATTATAACTTTCGTCCATCTTCACAACCTTTGTCAGATACTCAATCGCCTGATCATAGTTCTTTGATTCCAGTGAATCTACACCGGCTGCATATCTTCTCCTGCATGCTGTTGGGAAAATAGAATCAGAAAGTGTATCATACATCTCTTTTCCACTGTCTCCAAGAGAATCTCTTGTAATCTCAAGCAACGCGTCTGCCATATCTGTATAACTATATTCTCCGGAATGGCTCTGACTTGAAACCTGAAGCAGTTTCTCATAACTGTCAGATGTTGCCTTTGCCTGATCAACTGCTTTCTGTGCCTCGTCTCCGGCTGTTCGATACTGATCCAGTGTTCTTGTCTGGGCACTCACCTGTGCTTCCAGTGTGTTGATCTGTTCACTGTATGCACGCATCTGATTATTCAACTTCTCCGAACGGTTCTGATTCACCGCCGGAGCAACAAGAAACCAGATCAAAGCAGCACCAAGAACCATTCCGATCAATATATTGGCAAATGCAAGCTGCTGTGCCATGTCCCGGATCTTAGAACGTTTTGGCTGAATGATCGTCTCATTTCCAAGACTATATTCTACTGCTGCACTTTTTGGTTTCCGGAAACTTCTCTCTGCATCCTTCCCGTGTCTGCCACGCTGTTTTGTGACTTCTCTTAGATAGGTCAGTGTCAGTTCATTTGTTGTATCTAATTTCTTTGCTTCTATAAGAATCTGTCTTGCCTTTGTATTCTGATTCGTCTGTATATAAATCAGAGCCAGAAGCTGATACGCCTTCAGAAATGTCGGATGAGACGCGATCACCTGTTTCAACTGGATGATAGCAAGATCTTCTCCGTTCTGCTGACAGTAAACCAGACACTGGTTAAACTTCTTAATTGCCTGATTCAGTGATTCTAGTTCATTCGCTGAATTCTGTACTTTTTTAATATAATAATCCGCAATATTATCTCTTGGGCACAGATTCTTACTGATGATCCACTCCACAAGAGCTTCTGAAACTTCCCCTATGCCATAATACACAAGACCTAAAAGATTCCGCGCCGCAATATTCTCCCTATTATACTGCAGGCTCTGCTGCAAGGAAACAATTGCCCCGGACATATCTCTCACCTGGGCTTTGCGCAGTCCATCATTGTACCAGGAATTTGACTGATACATGATCTTCTTTGTGTAATCCATTTATACCCACCACTATCTTTCTATCTTCTCACCGTTTTTTCTTTCTTTGCCATAACCTCTTTTACGATGTCCTGCATATCTGTCAGATCTTCCTTGTAAACAGCTTCCTCAATCTGGTCCACCTCGAGACTTGGCTTGAATTTTCTAAGTTCTTCTTCATAATTAAGCATCTGCAATCAAACCTCCCCACATCCGCTTAAAGATTCCTGTATGATCTCTTTGATCATTCCT
>OGDV01000571.1_pt1 | contig 11653 bp, 9 predicted proteins | sample 1570511 | NCBI WGS metagenome assembly OGDV01 (sample SAMEA2582179, study PRJEB24529) | metagenome | reverse complement strand
TTAAACATGCCTTATTATCTGGAAGAAGAATTTAAGATAGAATATCCGGAGAAGGTTGCCGCAATCCGTTCAGAAGAGTATTATGTAAATATGGTCAGGGCATGGTATTTCGCAACAGCACTTGCCAAAAAGTATGATCAGGTTCTTCCATTTCTAGAGGAACAGAAGATGGACGTATGGACACATAATAAGACAATCCAGAAGGCAATCGAAAGCTATCGGATCACGCTAGAACAAAAAGAGTATCTGAGAACTTTGAAGATAAGACAATAATGTTTGTAGGAGGTAATGAACAATGAGTTATGTATCTTTTAATGATGTGATTGAATTAAATGGGATTCTAAAGGATAAAGGATTGAATTTCCGAATTCATCTCAGGGACACTTGTGGAAGACAATCCTTCTGGATCGAACCACTTGGTAATTGTGCCTGCGAAGGACGATATGATGAGATGTATCAGGTGGTAGAAGAGTACCTCGAAGGAAAAGGATTTTCCGTGCAGTATGATGAGCAGAAGATGAATTTTGTGGTATAAATTTGTATTTAGATGTTTGAATTCTGAGTGATGAAGCAAAAACTTTTGTTGGATAAGGGCGTGATATGGATACTTTATTGCATCGGACACCGGCCCGCTCCTCTTCATCCCTTTGAATGAATGTAACGAAAAAGCCCAAACAGGCATCGTGAGTGATTTCTGTTTGGGCTTTTTCTAACATTCAGAACAAAGTGTATTCAGAACCGCTCCTGCCTTAAAATGTGTCCTCAACAATAAAGTATCCACATCACTTACATTATCCAGGACAGAAGGGATTGCAGTGGAACGAATTCAACACTTAAATACAGAATTCCGGACGGAAGTAAAAAAGGGAACGCTATCGACTGAACCTGAGTCTATCTTCTCGTTTACGTGCATCAAATCAAAACTTGTATGAAGTCTTTCGGATTCGTCCCGTTAAGCAAACACTTCTGTTTGGAATAAAGAAGCGAGGATGGTGCTATATTGTTGAGGACACATGTAAGGCAGGAGCGTTCCGAATACACCTTGTTCAGTATGTTAGTAAGAGCCAGACAGGCACCACTCACGGTAACTGTTCTGGCTCTTACGTTACATACTTTCAAGGGGATGAGGTAGAGCGGGCCGGTGTCCGATGCAATATAGCATCATCCTTGCAGCCTTATTCACCACCAAATCCTTTGCTTCAATATGGAGAATCAGACAGACAAATACAAATTTATTTTGACTTTACTTCTCTCCACAACTCATTATACAGCGCCTCATTTTCATCTCCGAGGAAATTAAACGTCTCACAGTTGACAAGATCTTCCGGTTCCGGAAACGCAATCTTGCTGTTGCGGATGGCCGGATCTTCGATGAGTTCTCGTGCTCCGGTATTCGGAGTGGAGTAGGTAATGTAGTCGAAGTTCATTTTGGCAATATCAGGCCGGCAGAGGAAGTTGATAAATTTTTCTGCATTTTCTTTGTGCTGTGCATTTTTCGGAATTACCCAGGAATCAATCCAGAGATTCGATCCTTCTTTTGGAATTACGTACTTCAGATTTGGATTCTCTGCCTGTGTATAGATGGCTTCTCCCGAATAAATGACACCGATGGCGGCTTCGTTTCCGATCATTTTGTCACGCACCTGATCAATAACATATGCCTGCACAAGAGGTTTCTGTTCAATCAGCAGATTTTTGGCAGCCTGAAGTTCATCTAAGTCTGTTGAATTTAATGAATAGCCCAGGTATTTTAAAGCGACACCAAAGGCATCTCTTACACTGTCCTGCATAAGGATGCTATCTTTATATTTTTCATCCCACAGAACACCCCAGCTGTCAATTGGTTCATCTACCATTTTCTTGTTATAAAGGATTCCGACAGTTCCCCAAAGATAAGGTACAGAATATTTATTATCAGGATCAAATCCTTTGGCAAGATCCATATATTTCTGATCGATATATTTCAAGTTTGGGATGTTGTCATAATTAATCTCTTCCAAAAGATTATTCTCAATCATTCTCTGAATCATATAATCAGATGGACATACAACATCGTATGCAATCGCTCCCGACTGAATTTTTGGATACATGATCTCGTTTGTCTCAAATTCTTCATATACTACATCAATACCAGTTTCTTCTTCAAACATATCAATAACATCAGGGTCAATATAATCACCCCAGTTATAAACAATTACCTGGCCTTGTGAGGAGATAACATCGTTCTTTCCGTAAATAAAACCACCGATGATAATAAGCACAGCCATAGCAACAGGTACCAGACGCTGGAAGAAAAATCTTCCGAATTTTTGTGCTTTTCCAAAATGCTTTACTTTTACTGCTTTTTTCTTTTCGACAGGTGACATATTGATCAGAATCAAAAGTAACAGCACTGTAACAAACATAATGGTTGAAAGCGCATACATTTCAGGCTTGATTCCTTTACGGACTTCACTGTAAATCTTGGTTGAGAGTGTATCAATACCAGGACCTTTTGTGAAATGCGTGATCACAAAGTCATCCAGAGACATTGTAAAGGAAAGCAGGAAACCGGAGAAAATTCCAGGCATAATATCTGGAAGTACTACTTTGAAAAATGCATAGGCCGGAGAAGCACCAAGGTCCAGTGCAGCTTCGTAAGTTCTACGGTTTGTCTGTTTTAATTTTGGCATTACACTTAAGATGACATAAGGTATGTTGAATGTAATATGTGCCAAAAGGATTGTTTTGAATCCAAGTGTGAAGCGGAATGCAATGAAGAGAAGCATCAGGGATACTCCTGTTACGATATCGGCATTCAGCATAGGGATGTTTGTAACTCCCATAAAAAGAGTACGCATTCTTGAATTCATTGCCTGCATGCCAAGTGCGGCACAAGTACCGATCAATGTTGCAATCAGTGCAGAGAGCAATGCAATGATCAGTGTTGTGTACAATGCATTCATAATCTCTTTGTTTTGGAAAAGAGACACATACCATTTTCCGGTGAATCCGCCCCATTTGGAACGTGTTTTAGTATTGTTAAAGGAGAGGACCATCAAAGTCACGATCGGTGCATACAGAATAATGCAGATCAGTGCCAGATAGATCTTTTTTGCTATAGTTTTCATTAAAATGCTGTCCCCTCCCCGTTTTTATCATATTTGGCGATCACGGCCATACTTGCGATGATGAAGATCATCAGCACCAGGGATAAACCGGAACCGGTATGCCAGTTGCTTCCCTGTTTGAATTCCTGCTCGATCACGTTTCCAATCAGAAGAATCTTGCTTCCACCGAGAAGGTCGGAAATAACAAAGGTCGTCAGCGCAGGTACGAAGACCATAGTGATACCACTGATAATTCCAGGAATGCTCAAAGGAAAGATGATCTGTGTAAATGTCTGAAATTCATTGGCTCCAAGATCTCTTGCTGCGTAAATGACATCTTTATCAATCTTTGCCAATACATTATAAATAGGAAGCACCATAAAAGGCAGGAAGTTATATACCATACCTAATACAATAGCCCCCGGCGTATTGATGATAGACTGTTGTGGCAGATGGAAGAATGCAAGAATGCTGTTGATCACACCATTTTTTTCAAGCAATGTCTGCCAGGCGAGTGTACGTAGAAGAAAGTTCATCCACATCGGAAGAATAAAAATCAGTACGATAAGACTTGTCTGGTTCATGTTTTTTTCAGATAAAATCATTGCAAGAGGATATGCAAGAACCAGGCAGATCAGTGTGCTGACCAGGGAAAGCAACAGTGCAAGTCCAAGTGCTTTCAGGTTTTCAGGCGAAGCCATCATTGCAATGTTAGACCAGGTAAAAGTCCCTTCTTTATCTGTCAGACCATAATAAAAGATCATGAGCAATGGGATAATAATAAATGACACGGACCAGAAAAGATAAGGCCCGGCAAGTAATTTTCTATTCTTCAACAGCAGGTGCCTCCTCATCTTCAGATTCTGGTTTTTTCATAATCTGGATGTCAAAAGGATCCACTTTGATTCCGACTTCAGTTCCTATAGGGAACATATCTGTGCTATGTACGAGAAGTTCATAGTTGTTGGCAAGAACTTCCATCTCGTAGTGAACACCCTTAAAGATCAAGTTTGTTACAATTCCGTCAATAACACCTCCACCGGGTTTGACAAGATCAATATCTTCCGGACGGATTACAGCATCGACCGGACGGTTATGACCAAATCCTACGTCTACACATTTCCAGACAGCACCGAGCATACGGACAACTTTGTCTTCGAGCATGGTTGCAGCAATAATATTGCTGTCTCCGATAAAATCAGCTACGAATGCATTTTGCGGTTCGTTATAAATATCTTCCGGGGTGCCGATCTGCTGGATGTATCCCTGATTCATAACAACAATCGTATCAGACATTGTAAGAGCTTCTTCCTGATCGTGCGTTACATAGACAAATGTAATTCCAAGTTCATTTTTTAATCGGATCAGTTCATATTGCATATCCTGGCGAAGTTTTAAATCCAATGCACCAAGTGGTTCATCAAGAAGAAGAACCTTTGGTTCATTTACAATCGCACGTGCGATTGCGATTCGCTGCTGCTGACCACCACTTAATGAGTCAGGAGAACGATCCCCATATCCTTCCAGATTGACAAGCTTTAAGGCATAATGAATCTTATCGCGGATATAGCCTTTAGATTTACCTTTGATCTTCAATCCGAAAGCAATATTTTCTGCAATGGACATATGAGAGAAGAGGGCATATTTCTGGAATACGGTATTCAGCTGACGGCGGTTTGGCGGAAGACTGTTGATATTTCTCCCATCAAAAATAATATTACCGGAGTCCGGTGTCTCAAAGCCACCGAGAATACGTAACAGTGTTGTTTTTCCACATCCACTAGGACCAAGGAGTGTGAGAAATTCGTTCTCACGGATATAAAGATTTAATTTATCAAGGATTACATTTTCGTCATAGGATTTGGTAATATCTATGATATCAATCAGTTTATTAGACATTTTTATCCTCCGTATATAATTGTTTTATCTGATTCATCTGGCTGACTGCATTACGCAAGAGCAGATCAGCGAGAGTAAGTGCGGTCATTGCTTCCACAACAACAACTGCGCGCGGTACGATGATTGGATCATGACGTCCGTGAATAGAAAGTTTGATTTCTTCGCCTGAATTATTTACAGTGTGCTGCATCTGAGAAATCGAAGGTGTTGGCTTGATCGCAGCTCTTAAGATTAATTGAGAACCATCACTCATGCCACCCAAAGTTCCACCGGAATGATTCGAAGTTTTCATAACCTGACCTTGTTGCATGCAGAAAGGATCATTGTTTGTGCTTCCGGTAGAAGAGGCACTCTGAAAGCCATCGCCGATTTCGACACCTTTTACGGCTCCGATAGACATGATTGCCTGTGCAAGTAAAGCGTCCAGTTTATCGAAGACCGGTTCACCGAGACCGGCTGGAAGATGGTCAACACGGCATTCGATCAGACCGCCGCAGGAATCCATCTTTTCCATAAGAGTAGAAACGTATTCAGCAGCCTTTTTGGCAGCATCTTTATTCGGCAGATAAAAACTGTTATTTGTAATCTCAGTAAAATCATAATCAGCTTCAGCTACAGTGACAGGACCAATGGATTTTGCATAAGTTGTCAGCAAGATTCCTAATTCGCCAAGTAATTTTGAAGCAATTGCACCGGCAGCAACACGGCCGATCGTCTCGCGGCCGGAAGAACGTCCACCGCCACGGTAATCTCGGAAACCATATTTCTGATCAAAGCAGTAATCTGCGTGTCCCGGACGATAAGATGTCGCAATATTCCCATAATCTCTGGAACGCTGATCCTGATTCCGCACGAGAAGAGAAATAGGAGTTCCGGTTGTGGTTCCTTCAAAGACTCCGGACAGAATCTCGACAGAGTCAGATTCATTCCGCTTCGTTGTATATTTACTCTGTCCCGGTTTGCGTCGATCTAAAAATTGTTGAATATCCTGTTCAGATAAAGGGATGCCGGCAGGGCATCCATCTATAACTACACCAACTCCGGGACCGTGGGACTCGCCCCAGGTAGTGACTCGAAATAAAGTGCCAAATGTTGAACCGCTCATAATATATCTAAAACTCCTTTCGTTTGTATCAATAAGGTATACAAAAAGTGTGTATAAAATGCTCTTTTGCATATCATATATCATTCTTTTCCGTATCATACCCCCAGATACGAAACATATTGTTGTGTTTCATAACTGAGGGTACAGTGCAATTATATAGGAAGAAAGAGGTGTACGCAAGTTAAAATGTTGTAGAATTCAACAGAATTTCAAAAATAAATTACAAAAGTATTTCTAAAAGATTTCGTTCGAATTAACAATTCAACATCGGTTTAATTTGTGCGTATTTCATGAAAGTTTGGGGTGTACATTTTGGAAAAAGCGTAATATAATGAAGTCTGAATCAAAAAGAAGTATTAATCCAAAAGACGAGGGTGAGAATTAGAATGTCTGAAAAGAAAGTAGTTAGAAGACGCAAAGTAAGAAGAAAGAAAAAGCAGAAGACAATTGACAAGAAGATCTGGATGATTATCGGTGGTGTTATTGCTGGTCTTGTTATTGTTTATCTTGCAATATCAGTCTTTTTTATGAGTCATTTCTATATTAATACGCAGATTAACGGAAAGAACTTTTCTGGTAAGAATGCGGCGGCGGTAGAGAATTATATTAAAAATCAGGTGGCAGATTATAAACTGACAATTATAGAACAGAATAATATGACAGATGCAATCGAAGGATCGGATATTTCACTTGTATATAAGGAAAATTCAGATATAGAGGATGCGCTGAAGAAGCAGAATGCATTTTTGTGGCCACAGGCATTTTTCTCAAAAAGTTCAGCTGAAGTCACAATTGAGGTCGGATATGATGAAGCGGCGTTGGAGTCAAAGATTGAATCCGTACAGGCTCTGAATCAGGAGCAGACAGACCCACAGTCTGCTTATCCAAAGTATGATGGGAACAGTTTTGTTGTTGAACCTGAAGTTTATGGTACGAAAGTAGATGTGGATACATTTAAGGCAAAAGTGAAGGATGCGATCACAAACTTCAAGAGTGAATTAAATATGATGGATGAGAAGTGCTATGCTATGCCGAAGTACACTTCAGAGTCTCCGGAAGTTCAGAAAGCCTGTGATGCGATGAACAATTATCTGAAAGCCAGCATCACTTATAAGATGACAAACCAGAATATGGTTGTGAACAAGGATCTGATCTCAGGCTGGGTAACATATGATGATAATATGAATGCAACGCTTGATGAGTCAAAGGTGAAAGAGTGGCTTCGTGAATTTGGAAAGACTTATGATACGGTTGGAACGACAAGAAGTATTACAACTCCGGGAGGAAAAACAGTAGACGTTTCGGGAGGTACTTACGGCTGGTCAGTTGACGAGGCAGCAGAACTGACTGCGCTTGTTGACAGCATTAAGAAAGGTGAGGTTGTCGAGAAAGAACCTGCTTATGCACAGACGGCAGCTACACATGACGCGCAGGATTGGGGAACGACTTATCTGGAAGTAGATATCCCGGCTCAGCATATGTGGTATGTGGTTAACGGAGCTGTACAATTAGAGACAGACGTTGTTACAGGACTTCCTACACCGGAGCGAGAGACACCGACAGGAGTTTATTCGATTCTTGAGATGAAGAGGGATAAGACACTGGTCGGAGAAATTAATCCTTCTACAGGACAGCCAAGTTATCGTACAAAGGTAGGATACTGGATGCGTGTGACCTGGACAGGAATCGGATTCCACGATGCGACATGGAATCCAAGCTTTGGAGGAAGCCGTTATCAGACGAATGGTTCTCATGGATGTATCAATATGCCATTAGACCAGGCGGCAAGTCTTTACGGAATGCTTAGTATGGGAACACCTGTTATAATACATAATTAATGGAAATGCAAAGATAAATATAGCCTGCCATAACTATTGGCAGGCTTTGATAGTCTGAAAACCAAAAAGAAAAGAAGAGGAAAAAGCTTATGTATGAACTTTTAAAGAAAGACGGGCGTGCGAAAAGAGGACGCTTTACAACAGTTCACGGAGTAATTGAAACTCCGGTTTTTATGAATGTTGGAACCGTAGGTGCTATTAAAGGTGCTGTTTCTACTGATGATCTGCGTCAGATCGGTACCCAGGTAGAGCTTTCTAATACCTATCATCTTCATGTTCGTCCGGGAGATGAAGTTGTGAAGAAACTCGGAGGACTTCATAAATTTATGAACTGGGATAAACCGATTCTGACAGATTCCGGCGGATTTCAGGTATTTTCCCTTGCAAAGTTGAGAAAGATCAAGGAAGAAGGAGTTCACTTTAATTCACATATTGATGGTCATAAGATATTTATGGGACCGGAACAGAGCATGCAGATTCAGTCTAATCTTGCATCCACGATTGCGATGGCATTTGATGAGTGCCCGTCCAGTGTGGCAGACAGAAAGTATATGACGAATTCTGTAGAGCGTACGACGCGCTGGCTGAAGCGCTGTAAGGATGAGATGGCAAGACTGAATTCTCTGCCGGATACGATCAATCCACATCAGATGCTGTTTGGAATTAATCAGGGCGGAATTTATGAGGATATCCGAATTGCACATGCACAGCAGATCGCAGAACTGAATCTGGATGGTTATGCAGTGGGTGGACTTGCAGTAGGAGAGAGCCACGAAGAGATGTACCGTATTCTTGATGCAGTGGTTCCGCATCTTCCGGAAAACAAGCCGACTTATCTGATGGGTGTTGGTACACCGGCTAATATTTTGGAGGCAGTAGATCGAGGAGTGGATTTCTTTGACTGTGTATATCCGTCAAGAAACGGACGTCATGGGCATGTATATACAAATCATGGAAAGATGAATCTGTTTAATGCCAAGTATGAACTGGATGACCGTCCGATCGAGGAAGGATGTAACTGTCCGGCATGTAGAAGCTACAGCAGAGCGTACATCAGACATCTTTTGAAAGCAAAAGAGATGCTCGGAATGCGTCTGTGTGTACTTCATAATCTGTATTTCTATAATACAATGATGGAAGAGATCCGTGATGCGATTGATGCAGGGGAATTCCAGGCATACAAGAAGAGAAAACTTGAAGGTATGGAACAGAAATAAAGATTCTGAACAAAAGATATAAAAAATGTATAAAAACATATAAAATATCCATGGAATATTAGAAAAAGACTTGAATTAAAAGCTGTTTTTGTGTATAGTGGATGTATTGTCTATTAGTATTTTGAAGGTACTGGACAGATAGCTTTAACAAATAGTCAGGAGGAAATTTCAATGGGAACAGTAGGTATTATAGTTGTTTATGCTGTTATCCTCGGTGGTATGTGGTTTCTTCTGATGCGTCCTCAGAAAAAGGAGCAGAAGAGAATCCAGGCAATGCTCGCTGATATGGAGATTGGAGATACAGCGCTTACTACAAGTGGATTTTATGGAGTTATCATCGATATCACAGATGATGATGTAATTGTTGAGTTCGGTAATAACAAGAATTGCCGTATTCCTATGCAGAAGGCTGCAATCGCTCAGATTGAGAAGCCGGGTGCAGAATAAGATGCAGATAAAGACCAGAGGGAGTGATTCCTTTTGGTCTTTTATTTTACATAAAATGTGCCCGAAAAATACAATTTTCAATAAAAATACAGAGTGCCCTCTATTTTTTCGTCCGAAATACTTGAAACAGTGAAAAAAATGCGGTATGATAAAAAAAGATTTTTACATTTTGGAAGGATGAGTTAGATATGGAAATGAAAATTGGAGTAATCAAGGGAGATGGAATTGGCCCTGAGATCGTAGACGAGGCAATGAAAGTTTTGGATCAGACAGCGAAAGTTTATGGTCATTCGATTTCCTATACGCAGCTTCTGATGGGAGGAGCATCAATTGATGTGAACGGAGTGCCACTTACAGAAGAGACGCTTCAGCTGGCAAAGGACAGTGACGCAGTCCTTATGGGTTCCATTGGCGGTGATGCGAAGACTTCTCCATGGTATCAGCTCGAACCATCAAAACGTCCGGAAGCAGGTCTGTTACAGCTTAGAAAGGGACTGAACCTTTTTGCTAACTTAAGACCGGCAGTTCTCTATGATGAACTGAAAGGTGCGTGTCCTTTAAAGAAAGAGATTGCAGACAGAGGATTTGATCTTATGATCATGCGTGAACTGACGGGCGGTCTTTATTTCGGAAAACGCAGTACAGAGGAGATTGATGGTGTCCTTACTGCAAAAGATGAACTTACATACAATGAAAATGAGATCCGCAGAATCGCAAAACGTGGTTTTGACATTGCAATGAAGAGAAATAAGAAAGTTACAAGTGTTGATAAAGCGAATGTACTTGACTCTTCCAGACTTTGGAGAAAAGTTGTTGAGGAGGTAGCGAAGGACTATCCGGAAGTTACATTAGAACATATGCTTGTAGACAATTGTGCAATGCAGCTTGTGAAAGATCCGGCACAGTTTGACGTTGTCCTGACAGAGAACATGTTTGGAGATATTTTATCTGATGAAGCAAGTATGGTGACAGGTTCTATCGGAATGCTTGCAAGTGCAAGTCTGAACGATACAAAATTCGGTCTGTATGAACCAAGTGGCGGTTCAGCACCGGATATCGCCGGAAAGGGAATCGCAAACCCGATCGCAACAATTCTTTCAGCAGCAATGATGCTGAGATTTTCATTTGATCTTGATAAAGAGGCAGATGCAATTGAAAATGCTGTTGCAGCAGTATTAAAAGATGGATACCGTACAATCGACATTATGTCTGAAGGAAAAGAACAGATCGGAACAGCCCAGATGGGAGATAAGATCTGCGAATATATTAAGTAATTAGCAGTTGTTACAGAAAGAGAGGATTTTAAAATGAGAAGTGATACAGTTAAAAAAGGAATTCAGCAGGCACCACATCGTTCTCTGTTTAATGCACTGGGACTTACAGAAGAGGAATTAGATCGTCCACTGATTGGTGTTGTAAGTTCTTATAATGAGATTGTACCGGGACACATGAATCTGGATAAGATCACAGAAGCCGTTAAACTTGGCGTGGCAATGGCCGGAGGAACACCAATCATGGTTCCTGCAATTGCTGTCTGTGATGGTATTGCTATGGGACATATCGGTATGAAATATTCTCTTGTAACAAGAGACCTGATCGCAGATTCTACAGAAGCTCTTGCTATGGCTCATCAGTTTGACGGGCTTGTAATGATCCCAAACTGTGACAAGAATGTACCGGGACTTCTGATGGCAGCTGCCCGTGTGAATGTACCGACAGTATTTGTAAGCGGAGGACCGATGCTTGCAGGACATGTAAAGGGAAGCAAAACAAGTCTTTCCAGTATGTTTGAGGCAGTAGGTTCTTATGCAGCAGGAAAGATGAACGACGAAGATATTTGCGAATTTGAGAATAAAGCATGTCCGACTTGCGGATCTTGTTCCGGTATGTATACAGCAAACAGTATGAACTGTCTGACAGAGGCTCTTGGTATGGGACTGAAAGGAAATGGAACAATCCCAGCTGTTTATTCTGCAAGAATCCAGCTTGCTAAACATGCAGGTATGCAGGTGATGGAGCAGTTTACCACCGACCTGAAGGAAGACGAAGTATACGTGT
>OGDV01000568.1_pt1 | contig 11724 bp, 8 predicted proteins | sample 1570511 | NCBI WGS metagenome assembly OGDV01 (sample SAMEA2582179, study PRJEB24529) | metagenome | reverse complement strand
GCAAAGGTAAGAACTTTTACGATAAAGGGCAAGGTATAAACGCGGAGCCGCTTACGATTTCATGGCAATATATGGCAGATAACCCCTAAAAATAAAGAATTGCTATACCCCTAACAGCTTTGTAATCAGAGAGATTACTGGCTGGTATGGCAATATGGCAATTCTTGAAAGAAAATTATTTAAAATGAAGCAGATTGTGGAACCCTAATTTTTTCTGAAAATCAGTTCCTACAGGATGCAACGGAATATCGAATGTCTTGCGGTTGCCGGTAAAATATTCATCCAGTTGCTTTTTGGTCTGTACCAGGATAGAAGATGTTTCTATCTTGAACTCAGCCTTCATATACCTCAAAAGTCGAAGTTTATTGTTCTCAACACATGGCATTTCATTCCAATCACATAGGCACAATTCATCACCCACCGATGCCAAGATGATTTCTCCAGATTGAGATCCAGACCTCCTTTATTCCAGAGCGTTGTACCGATTCGGCTCTGTCCGTGCTCATATTGCATCTGGCGGAAAATACCAGAGCCCCAACGGATTCCTCCGTAAACTGAAGTCATGTTGCTGACCGGGCACCTGCGCCTGCTGCACAAAAGAGATTGGTGCGGGTTACGAGATAGGCTGTCTGATAACCTCCCCAACTCTGTCCCTGTATTGCCATCTTGGTACTATCAACAAACTGGAACTGCTGGCACATCGACTTGGCACCTGATACGGTACAATTGTATGCACTTTCACCAGGATGTCCAACCTTGTAGACAATATCTGGAACAAAGACCACACACCCACGACTACAATAGAACGGAATATTCACAGTAGAACGGCTTGGGCGTGGTTCTATATAATTGTACAGATTCTCCGAACGCTTTTCGTAGAAGTAAATCATCATAGGGTACTTCTTTGTTGAGTCCAGAATGTTCCATGGTTAAGAGACTATTACAAACTGTGATAGACTTATTAGATAGTTAGACTCTCCTTTAAAGTATCTGGCTTAATCTTTCTAATTCATAAATGATAATTTAGAGGCGATAGCGAAGCAGCTTTACGACTATTGGTTTGTGCAGTTTGACTTCCCTAATGAGGAAGGCAAGCCGTATAAGTCGAGTGGCGGAGCTATGGTTTGGAATGAGAAGCTGAAGCGGGAGATACCGAAAGAGTGGATGGCATCAAACTATACTGATTTGTTTACCATAGGTAATGGGCAAACAATGCCACAAAATGAAGGATTGGTTCCTGCATATGGTGGTAATGGTATAGTTAAAATGGTAGAGATAAGCAATTATCCAGCTTGCATAATAATTGGTCGTGTTGGTGCAAATTGTGGAAGCATACATTATAGTAAAGTTCCTTGTTGGGTGAGCGACAATGCGATATCTATATGTTCTAAAAATGATGATTGGCAACCTTTCTTATTTTATTCATTGAAATTATACAACTTGTCAAAAAATAAAGGAGGGTCATCCCAACCTCTGATAACACATGAGGCATTAAAACATTTGTACTTTCCTATGTCGGAAAAACATATCAATCAGTTTTGTCATATAGTTAATGAATTACAAGATTTAATATATTCTAACCAACAAGAGATATTAAAACTTACTAAGCAGCGCGACGAACTCCTGCCCCTTTTAATGAACGGTCAAGCCACGGTAAATTATCATTTATTGCAATAATCCGTCTATTACCTTATATTATATGTAGAAACAAGAAATAAAATTATGAAGAAAGAATTGATAAAAAATGTATTAGATGGTATGCGTAGTGTATTGTCTGAGGAGCACTTGAAGCTATTGCATGACACAATGGAAGTGACTTTGGAGAATTTTGATGTTTGCCTGAAGTTGTCTGATGGTGAAAACCGTGAAAAGGAGAATGCAGAGTTGCTTGATGTGTTCATTTCTGCAAAGAAAATAGAGGGATGCTCTGACAAGACGATTCACTATTATAAGTCTTCTATAGAGAAGTTGATGGCGGAAGTAAGCAAAAAAGTGCAGGAGATAACGACTAATGATATTCGATGCTATCTTGCTGAACAACAAGAAAATCATCACCTTAGCAAGGTGACGATCGATAATTTGCGACGCATATTTTCCAGCTTCTTCTCATGGTTGGAGGATGAGGACTATATCGTGAAAAGTCCTGTGCGAAGAATACATAAGGTTCGTACTGATACATTGGTAAAGGAGGTGCTTTCAGATGAAAGTATGGAAATACTACGTGATAGTTGCCAAGAATTGCGTGACATCGCTATGATAGATTTGCTTGCCAGTACAGGTATGCGTGTTGGTGAGTTGGTAAAGATGAATCGTGAGGATATTGATTTTCACGAACGTCAATGTGTTGTGTTTGGTAAAGGAAACAAAGAGCGAGAAGTTTATTTTAATGCTCGAACTAAGATTCACCTAAAGAAATACTTAGATGAGCGAACGGATGACAATCCTGCTTTGTTTGTAAGTCTTGCCAAGCCGCATACTCGTCTTACGATCAGTGGCGTAGAAGTTCGCTTGCGCAATTTAGGAAAGCGAGCTTCTCTTAGCAAGGTTCATCCCCACAAGTTTAGAAGAACATTGGCCACCATGGCCATAGATAAGGGTATGCCAATAGAGCAAGTACAAAAGTTACTTGGACATGTAAAAATAGACACGACCTTGCATTATGCAATGGTAAATCAGGCAAATGTGAAGATGGCACATCGAAAATATCTTAATTAAGGTTTAGAAAATCGATATCCTGCTTGATTTTGATTATCTTTGTAATCTAAATTGTAGCAGAATATGAAAGAATATAAGTTGTCTCAATTATTAGAGATAAAGAATGGTAAAGATCATAAGGAACTACCAGATGGGGAATATCCTGTATTTGGTAGTGGGGGAGTTATGCGCTTTGTAAACGAGTATCTTTATGATAAACCAAGTATATTGTTACCTCGTAAAGGGTCTTTGGATAATATTCAGTATTGCGATGTTCCTTTTTGGACAGTTGATACATTATATTATACCGTTGTGAATGAAGAACTAGCTAATCCATATTTCTTGTATCGATACTTGAAGCTATTGGATTTGAGCCGCTTGGATTCTGGTACTGGTGTCCCAAGCATGACTTTTGATAGTTACTATGGCATAAAAGTTATGTTGCCAGAAATCGAAGAACAAAAGCGTATAGCTTCTGTTCTTCAAAAACTTGATGCCAAAATTAAACTCAATTGTCAGATAAATGATAATTTAGAGGCGATGGCAAAGCAACTCTACGACTATTGGTTTGTGCAGTTTGACTTCCCGAATGAGGAGGGCAAGCCGTATAAATCAAGCGGAGGTGCTATGATCTATAATGAACGCCTCAAAAGAGAAATTCCTGTTGGTTGGCAATGCTGTTCTGTGAATAACTTGTGCGAAATCAACAAGAAGGCTATAAGTAAAAGTGAATACCATCATATTGAGTATTTAGACACAGGGAGCATAACCCAAGGACACATCAATCATACGGAGTATTACAGAGTTGATGCCGCACCAAGCAGAGCGCAGCGTAAAGTTGAAGATTTGACAATTATCTACTCTTCGGTTAGGCCCAAACTTTTACATTATGGTGTGTTATCTATGCCAAAAGAAAACTTTATTGTTTCTACAGGTTTTATTACGTTAGATGCAAAAAATAAGATTATGGCATTGATGGTGTACTATTTTCTTACATCAGATATAGTCACAAGGTATTTAGCCTCCATAGCCGACACTGCAGTATCTTCATACCCTTCAATAAATCCAGAAGATGTAGCCTATCTTGATGTTGTACTCCCAAACAAAGACACTATCAAGAAATTCAATAATATTGTAGAACCAATGTTTCGTAAGATGTCTAAACTAAGGAATGAAATCGCAACTCTCACTAAGCAGCGAGACGAGTTGTTGCCCCTCTTAATGAATGGTCAGACAATGGTAAATTATCATTTATCAGATGATTAGTTTCAATTTTTTTATCAATCAGTTGCAGGGCATGAGAAATTTTTCTCTGCTCTGTAATTGAAGGAAGGCTTATTTGTATGTTGCATATGTCAAATATGTTTATACTAGACTGGTTGATGGCATCTTTACGAATGCTATCAATTGCTTTTTTGAAATGTGATGTTTTGAATAAATAAGATGCAAAAACAGGATCTAAAAATTGTTCATTCGTCTTAATCCTCAAGACATTCATTCCATGAATAATTTGTTCATTTCCTTTCTTTCTATAAAGCACGGTTCTTCCAAGAAAGGCACGGCTATTGATGTGTGACATAATCAAGTCCTTGTCTTCTAAGATATATCGTTTGTAAGGTGTTGTGTCGAAAATGTCAGCATGACCTAACTTGTCACGATTAAATTTGCCATGAGATAAGGTTTCTATGCGAGTTATAGGGAAACCTTTGGCTTCTTTTCTTTGTTTGATGATAGCGCCATTTTCTATTAAAGAAAAGCAGGTGCCAAGTTTGTATGTTTTATATTCCATTATATTCTTGTTATACGTTATCAATATTTCTTTCTAACTCTTCTATTTGTGGCAGTGCAGAAGCAACATCGGCAAACAGTTTCTCTGTCTCATATTGGGCAATGCCCATTGGTTGGGTAATTCCACGAAGTGAGAATTCTGCTTTCTTGTCACTTTTGCTACGGCAGAGGAGAAGACCGATAGTTGGCTTGTCTTCTGGCGACTTGACAGAATCATCTACAGCTGAGATGTAGAAGTTGAGTTTGCTGACAAATTCTGGCTTAAACTCTACGGCTTTCAATTCTACAACTACGTAGCAATGGAGCTTTAGATGGTACATCAACAAGTCTATGTAGTAATCATCACCATCAACGGTAATGTGATATTGCCTACCTATATATGCAAAGCCACGCCCCATCTCAAGTAGAAAGTCTGTTATCTTACTAGTCAAGGACTTCTCTATATCGAGTTCATTCTGTAGGGCAACCGTCCCCAAGAAGCTAAAATTATACGGATCCTTGAAAATGTACTTTGCTAAATCAGATTGTGGTGGAGGTAATGTCTGTTCAAAGTTGTTGATAGCATGCCCTTTTGCATAGATGTAACCATTGGCAATCTGCATGAGCATGACATCACGGCTCCAGCCATTTTGTGCCGTTTCTGTAATATAATAGGCGCGCTCCGTATCGTCTTTCACTTTTGAAAGAAGCGAAATATGGTGATACCAGGTAATTTGTGCAAGTGCCACTTGCACAAATTCTTTGTTGGCTTTTTCTAATTTGGCAAGTGCCGCTTGCCAAATTGTTGATTCCTTAAATTTTGCAAGTGGCACTTGTAAAAAAGGAAAGTCTGGGTATTCTGAAGCAAATCTTTTCATATTTCGTAGATTGCGCTCTGAGTATCCTCTGTCACCAGGGTAGCATAAGCTTAAATCTTTTGATAATTGGGAAATGATCTGCTTTCCCCAACCCAGTTTCTCCTGTTTGTCAAGAATTTGCTTGCCAATACTCCAGTACAGCGACAACATACCTTGATTTACATTGATTGCTGTTTGCAGTTTTGCTGTGTCAATCAATGCCTCAATGTCTTTGCGCCATAGGTCATAGCCATTAGGCAACAATCCGTTGTTCTGTTTTGTTGTCTCATTCATAATGCTATTCTTTTCCAATTTGACTATTGAAGCTAAGGTTACCCAATTGCTCCAGAATCTCTTTCTCTAAACGATGGCTTTCCTCAAATTGTTGTACAAGAGTACTCTTATAATTGCTCATTCGCTTATTAAACTCCTCCTCTGTAATGTCAACATAATCAATCTTGATATCGAAATATTGACCTGCAGAGAGGCTGTAACCTTTTTCCTTTATTTCATCATAAGTTACTGAAACAGAAAAATCATCTACTGTTTCCTTGTTTTGGAATGTATTGACAATCTTGTCTATCTCAAAGTCACGTAAGCGTCTTTTCTGATTGTTTCCCTCTTTGTATTCTTCACCAAGTTTGCTGGCATCAATTAAGATAACCTTGTCTGAACTTGCAGACTTATCAAAGAAGATGACAGATACATTAGTACCTGTTGTCGCAAAGACATTGCTTGGCATGGAAACAACGCCATAAACCCATTTCTCGTCAACGATACGCTGTAAGATTCGTTTTTCTACACCACTCTTGGAGGTGATGAATCCTGTTGGAATAACAATAGCTGCTTTTCCTGTAGTTTTTAGAGAGTTGAGTACATGCTGGATAAAGCAGGTGTATATAGCCATCTTTGGTTTCATCGGATCTACTTTCTTCACAGAATTTGGCACACCTGCCCAAAAACGAATGGTGTCGGATGCTAATGTGTCTCGATACTCAGGAAAGTCAAGCTTGAAAGGAGGATTGCTGACGATGAAGTCAAACTTCTTTAACGTACCATTGTTTTCTTTGTGAGATGGCTCTGTGAGCGTGTTTCCTTGTACAACATTTGGTAAAGATGCCGCAAAGTTATTGAGGATGAGGTTGAGGCGAAGCATCTCTGAGGACTTTTCTGAGATGTCTTGTGAGAAAATAGAACATCTATCTTCACCGATTTGATGGGCAAGTGCCATAAGTAAAGTTCCTGTACCCGCTGATGGATCGTAACAAGTAATGCCACGCAAGTCAGAATTATCGCCAACTAATAGACGAGCCATGACTTGTGCTATGGCACGAGGTGTGTAATATTCGGCATACTTTCCACCACCTGCATTGTTGAATCCTTTTAGCAAGTGCTCAAAAATGCGAGAGAAGAAATCATACTTTTCATCGAATACATCCTCAAAATTGAAGGATGCCACGTTACGCATCAATGACTTGGCAAACTCGTCACGTTTCTGCGTGTCAGTTACAAAAGTTGTCAGTGGAAAGAATATATTAACTTTGCTCTTTCCAGAAGTTGTTACAGAGAATGTATCTGCATTAAGAGAGGCTATATCTACTAATGTCGCATCAAGTATAGTCGAGAAATCTCCTTTTGTTGCAGAGTTATACAAGTGTGAGAGTGTGTGCTCCGGTTTCAAAAGAGGTACGGAAGCTGGCAAGTAGCTGAAAAGATCTTCAACTTCTTCTTCTGTGAATTTGTCATATTCTGCATCCCATTTCTCTGCCTTGGACAAACGTTCTCCATATATTTGATCACGTTTAGCTTCGTAACCAAATTTGTCATTGAAGAACTTATAAAGAAACATCTCTGTAACGATTTTATATTCACTACCTGTTCCAGCCAAACCGAAAGCACCAGTTGTACTTTTCAGTGAGTCGATGAGGGCTATGGTTGCCTCTGATATATTGATATTGCTCATACTCGTTAATATGCGTAATTATGTTGTTGCAAATATTCTGATGTAATCAGATTGTTAATATATTTTCTGTCCTTGATGTCTGCTCGAATATTCATACTAAGCAATTCTTTGCCTATAATAGCCAAAACATCTTTTTGGAAAGCTGGTTCATTGTCAAGAATGTTGATGTCAAGATATAGCATTTTGTCTATACCATCTTTCATCTTGGAGAGATTCTCTGCTATTTCGTATTCTTGGGCAGAAATGATTGGACGTTCACGTTTCTTGTTCTGCTCTTCTATACGTTTGTGGATACGTACAAATCGTTCGTCACCTTTGTATTTTCTTTTTAGCATATTATTGCGGCGGTTGATTTCACGTATTTTCTTCATCACTTCGTCCATATATTGAATACTGGCTTTAGCCTCTTCTGTGCTTTGTGGCACAAAACCTTTCTTGCGAAAATACTCTCGAAACTCGTCTGCGAGAATAACGTATTTGTCTTCTTTTGTATCGAAGTTTGCTTCAAACTCTGCTTGTACACGTTCGCATCGTTCACGAATGTCGTTCACAATAATACGCAATTCCTCAGAGACACCTTTCTTAAATTCAAATTCCAATTCAGACAATGCAACGTTGATAATGCCTGCTACATCAGACTTGTGTTCAGTGTTTTCTAACAAGTTAATGCGTTCGATGCGATGACTCACCTCTGTTATGAGAGTAGAAATGGTTCCCATTGGCAATGATTCCAACTTCTTCTTGGTCTCTTCATCGCCAAATGAGCGCACTTGGTTGACTATAGCTTTGGCTTCAGATAGTGTGTTGCGCAATTCATACAAGCTATCCTTGTTGTCAATTTCGTCTATCTCCTTGCGGAACTCTTCCATATTGTCGGTTGTAAAGTTGAAGAGGATATTCTTTACTTGCTTGATTTTTGATTCCACTTCATCCTTGCTTACCAATATCTCATTACCAATGTTTCCGGTACGAGTATTCCCTGAGTCATCAGTTGTACGATTCAATTCTCTCAGATAGCGATCGTTTGTTGCATCGAAATTCTCTTTGATGTTGACGAAGTCAACAACATATCCATATTTGAAGTCTCTATATGGTCGATTGACACGTGTCAGTGCTTGCAACAAGTCATGACCGTCTAATGAACGACCAAGATAGAGCTTTTTTAATCTTGGTGCATCGAATCCTGTAAGCAACATCTTGTTAACAATGAGAACATCTACTTCTTGTAGTTTTTTGAATCCCTCAATATATTCTTTACGTTCTTCCTTGTCGCCTTCATCATGTAAAATCAAGGATGCGGAAAGAGGCTTGTAGTCGTTGCGGAATTGCATAGGATCTGCAGCTATGCCAAGCATCTCTTCATTTTGCTTGTTGATTTTTAATGCGAATCCAAATCGTTCTTGCCAAAGACGATATAGCTCTCTGGCTTGTGGATTGGTCTTGCAGACAATCATCGCACCAACGGAGTAGTCGTTTTGCTCTTTGCGGAATCTACGGAAGTCGGAAATGATATAGTCGAGTAGCGCATTCAGATAACTATCATCCTCAATTATCTTATTTCTGTCAATATCGGATTTTTTGACCTGAATATCTCCTGCTAACTTGTCGAGAATATTTTCAATTTTCTCCTTGTAGATAGTTTCCACAGGTTCACGCATCAGCTTGCATGTGTAACCATCTGCAATAGACTTGTCATAATAATAGGTATGTATGTAATCACCAAAGACTCTCCAAGACTCTCGCTCTTCTTTTAATAAAGGTGTTCCCGTTAGAGCAATCTTAACAGCATTCTTGTCGGCTTCCAAGAGATTAGCCAAGAAGCTACCTTGTGTATTATAGCCACGATGAGCCTCGTCAATGAAGAAAATACGCTGTAGCTGGGTGCTGTAGCTATCATCGACATTGACTTTTGCCTTATCCTCTTTGAATTTTTGGATGTTGACAACCATTATCTCTAATTTTCCCTCGTTGTTGTGGGTTATGGAACGACTGGATATGTCTTTCATCAACTCATCACGGCTCTTTGCGTTATGAACGACAAGACCACGAGCCGCAAATTCGTCTGTGGCTTGTTCCATCAAATCAATTCTGTCAACTATAAAGTAGAATTTTGCTACCACATTACGTTTTGCGAAATAGTCGGTGAGACTTTTAACGCTGTAATATGCAAGTGCAGTTTTTCCACTTCCTTGTGTATGCCATATAATGCCGCTTTTCACCCCATTAGTTAGAGTTCTGCGTATCGCGAATGAAGCAAACAATTGCTGGTAGCGCATGACATGCTTTTGAAGTTCTGTTCCTTGTGTATTGTCATCAAGTTCTATTTTGCGCTCAACATATGCAAATCCATAGCGAAGTAAGAATAGAAAGCGTTCCTTGCTTAACATAGAAGTTAATATGCGATTGGTAGGGGTATCAACAGCTTTGTTGGTTTGATACTCTTGTAGGTTCTTGATTACAATACAGTTGCGATGCTTTAGCACTTTGTAATCTGTGTCGTCATCAAGATTTTTATATGGATAACTACTTACATATTGCTTATCTTCCTCGCGAAAGACGTTGAAGAACGCTTTTGTCTTTGCTGTACAGCAATAGAATGCACCTTGGATAGGTACTCTGCTCTCATTATCGTATTCTTGGTTGTTGGAGAATATCATCAATTGAGTAAGATTGAAGAAACGGCGAAAGCATGATTTGCTCATCCTTTTGTTTATTCGTTCTCTTTCTGCCAATATTCCTTCATGGTTGTTTGGCTTTTTAACCTCTATAAAAGCAAGTGGAAGTCCGTTTACGAAGCAAGTGATGTCTGGGCGAAATTCATCCTCAGTGTCTTCATTCTCACATGTGAATTCTGTAGTAACATGCCAATCATTATTGTCGGGATTCTCAAAATCAATTAGTTTGATGCCGCTATTGGCAGATAGCAATTGGTAGAATTCTCGTCCTAAATCATCATTGTTTGACATGTTGACAATCTTTGAAAATAGCATGGATGCATCAGAACTGGACATATTGGGATTTAGACGTTTTACTGCATTGAGAAAAACGTCTATCAAAATGTTTGTTTTTGTGTCATAAGCACAAATGTTGTCCAAGTATATATATCCCAATTTGCATAGATGAAGTGCTGCTGGAACTTGTACTCTTGTATTTTCATTAAAGTTAGAATTGCCCATATTCTTCTAATTTAGTCGAAATTAATAATTTCACTGACACTCACGTTTAGTAACTCTGAAATCTTTTTCAGAGTCAGCAAGTCTGGTTGTGTGGTGTTTGTACACCACTTAGAGACAGTAGTTTGGTTTACCCCCAATTGTTCTGCCAACCATTTGTTGGTCTTTTTGTTTTTGACTAAGACCAATTTCAATTGATTTAAATCTTCCATTTCATCAATTTATTGATTTTAATGCAAATATAATGATTTATTTTGAGAAAGATGTCGTGCTTGATGATTCTTTAACAAGATATAACTAATGAGAATGCTCGTAAGAGGGTGTGAAGGTGTCTTTGGTAATAAAAAGAACATGAGGATTCTTAAAGGATGTAATCGCAAGAAAACGTGTGAAAGAATGTGAAATGGTTGCTTGTTTTTGGCAACCACTAAGAAATAGCGTCGAAGTACGTTGCCAATTGGTTGCCAAAAATGGCAAAAGAAAAATCCTAACCACTTATTATCAGGTAGTTAGAATTTTCTGATGTGCGCCTGATAGGCAAATTTCTTTCACGTGGGCAGGCAGGAAAAATTTCCTGAAAGGTCTCCCGCCCGCCTACGTGAGAGAGATTTCAAGAAACCCCTGTCATTAGTGTCATATCGAAGCAAAAAACTCCAGCATCCTAAACAAGTCACTTAGGCATCCTAAACAAGTCACTTACGGGTCGTAAGTAAGTCTCTTTGTTTATTGGCTCTTCACTTCTCGAACAGCCGTAGGGAGTGATAACTTCTTTAATTCCTTTAACTTCCTCATAAAAACATGAATCACTTATTAATATTAGGCAACCGTGCCTAGAATCCATCCCATCTTTTCATCATATCTGTGTAAATAATATTCAAGAAAGAGAGAAACAGGCGGAAACGCCCGAAAAACAGGGAAAAAGAGATGGAGATTTTTTCCTTAAGGGTTTTTGTTTTTTTCCTTAAGGAAAACGACAGCTTCTCTTAAGAGATTTTTTTGCCGCATTTAATCTGTAAAGTTATTTTTTGGGGGGCTGCGGATTTGTAATCCGCAGCAAAGGAATATGCTTTTCCTTTTTATTGGGGGATTACAAATCACCCGTTGTTTATAGGTCGAACCTTTTTTTACGGCGGATTTCAAATCCGCCGGGATACCTGGCGGGGGCAAATTCTGTGGGACGCCTGGCGGACCTGCGTTCTTGAAAAACTAAAAAAAGAGGGTGTGTCATAAGTCTATGGCGCACCCTCTTTTATGTTATTTATTGCATAAT
>OGDV01000562.1_pt1 | contig 11901 bp, 9 predicted proteins | sample 1570511 | NCBI WGS metagenome assembly OGDV01 (sample SAMEA2582179, study PRJEB24529) | metagenome | reverse complement strand
ATTCAGGTAATCATTGTATGCTATCTGACATTCTGCAAGGTTACTTGCTAGTGTCGGCCAGTAGTTCATCTGAACATTGATATTGAAGTGGTAATCTCCACCCCATGCAAAGTTTCCTTCTCCCCAGACGCCCTGAAGGTTTGTCGGAAGAGCGCCTTCTCTTGATCCGGCAATTGTCAGATAACGTCCAAACTGGTAACAGATTACTTCCAAAGCTCTCTGCTCTGCTGTAGTCGGAACCTCGCCTCCATTGTTCTCTACCATATTACGGTACTTCTGGATCAGTTCATCTGTAGGAATCTGTGGAATTTCTTCATCAAACCCTAATTCCATACGTGAGAACAGTGCAGAGTGATCTGCTACATGATCTGCTTTCAGTGTTTCATATCCTTTTTTAGATGCTGCCTTGATTCTTTCTGTAACTGCATCATGTGGATCTTCTCCGCGGAAATTTGGAAGCTCCATCTTATAATCTGTGCCACAAGCAAAGATCAATGTAACTGCATCTGCATCAGATACACTGATTGCTGGAGTTGCTCCACTTGTATCAGTCGAGATGCTTCCTCCTTCATTTACAACTTTCAGCTGTGCTTCTACTTTCAAACCGTTTCCGCCTAATGCATCACGCATTGTGATTGTATCGCCGTCAACTGTATTTGTATAAGCACTTCCTCCAATCAGATTCTCCAGATTTGTCTTAAAGCTGACTTTTCCCTTTTGGTCTGCACTCAGACGTACTGCCATAACATTGTCTGGATAACTGTTAAAGTATTCTCTTGTGTAATGAACACCTTCATAATCATAGTTTACAGTTGCCAAGGCTGTACGCATATCCAAATCTCTGACATAATTGGACACTTTTGAAGAGTCCTGATTATTGGAGATATACAGGTTTGCATAATCCTTCGGTGCGCTGTATCCTACCAAATCTCCCATGAGCTTGTTCAACCAATCCATTGCCTCACCTTTTGTATTGGTTCCGCTTGCCTCATAGGAATCTTCATTAAATCCAAAGACATACTCTGATTTATCATCCAATTTCTCGCGGATTGCATTCAAATCATCTTTGATCTTCTGAAGATCTGCATCTGTCTCTGTTCGGTTTGTTGTACCATAACTATAGCCATTATAACTTGTCGGTCCACCTTCCCAAACAGTTTTCTCATTAATATGGATCTTGTCTTTATTAATGCCGCCGAATACAAGACTTCCCATATAGCCATTTCCGATTGCCAGTGACTGTGTCTGCCAATCTGTTGCCGGTTCATCATACCAGACTCTCAAAAGATTATCATTCTTTGCAGTTTCTTCTGCGATAGCCGCCACCGGTTCCTCTGCAAAAACGGTTGTCGGAACTAACGAAACAGCCATTGCTGCAGCTGTTGTAATTCCGATAAGTTTTTTTAACCTTCTTCTCATTCTTTTGCCTCCTAGTTTTTTAAGTGAACAGTTTTCTTTCTGTCCCTGCGTTGTGTTCACATTCGTTTGCAAATCACAACTTCACAGACATTACTGCCTGCATAAACCTCCTTCCGCTTCTTTTATATTTCAACAGCTCCTATAACCTCTGTTGTTTGCATTGCTACCACTGTTTATTTATGCGTTTCACAGAATATACAATTTTTCTTCACATTTTAAACATATTTTTTTCACATTTAGTCGTTCTAAAATTATACCATAGCCACTGAATAAAATCTTGTACAATATAGGACATAAAATATAACGTTTTTCACTTTTCCGTTTTTTTGTATATTTCTTTTTTATTTTTCCTTGCACTTTTTGTATAGTTTTCTGTCATTTTCTTTCTTATTCAACATAGCTTTTATGCTATTTGCCAATATATAAAAAACCATATGCTATTTTTATAAATAATCGCGTATATTTATTCATTAAAAAAAGCTCCGGTGATTTCAAAAAACACCAGAGCTTCAAATCTTTTATATCTAGTTTTATTTTTAACTTTCTTTGCCTTCCCCGGCAAAGTATTCTTTCACAAGTCTCACAACAACACCTGACAATAAGAATACTGCGATCAGGTTCGGGATTGCCATCAGACCATTGAATGTCTCAGCAATATTCCACATCAGTCCAAGTTCCATTGTAGCACCTACAATTGCAACGAGTGCATAGAGTACCATGAATGGCTTATTCGCTTTTGTACCAAGAAGGAATTCCACACATCTCGTTCCGTACAATCCCCATCCGATAATCGTAGAAAATGCAAAACAACACATCGCAACAGCTGTGAAAATAGATACCCAGTTTCCATAAGTGGATGTAAATCCAAGAATAGTAAGTTCTGCTCCTGCCGCCTCTCCATATCCAACCGGAACACCGCTGCACAGAATAACGAGTGCTGTCAATGTACAGATTACAATGGTATCAACAAATACTTCGAAGATTCCGAAAAATCCCTGCTTTACAGGCTTTTTCGTATCTGCACATGCATGTGCGATAGAACCTGTACCAAGTCCTGCCTCATTAGAGAAGATTCCTCTGGAAACACCTTTCTTCATACTCATAAAGAAAGATCCCACGGCGCCTCCGGTCACAGATGCCGGTGAAAATGCGCCTTCGAGAATGGATCCAAATACAGTAGGAATGTTCTGGAAATTCAGAACAACAACGCCAAGTGCCAAAATCACATAAATTGCTGCCATAAATGGAACAAGCTTTTCTGTAACCTGACCAATTCTCTTAATTCCTCCAAGAAGGATCATGCCGATCAGGATAGCAAGTACAATTCCGATAATCAGATTCAATGTTCCAACAGAATCCTTTTCTATGATTCCATAATTAAAAAGTGCAGAATCGATTGCTGTTGTGATTGTATTCACCTGTGTTGCATTTCCCGTTCCAAATACAGTCAAAACTCCGAATGCAGCGAACAGATAAGCCAGCCAGTGCCAATGCTTTTTCAGACCATTTTTGATATAATACATCGGTCCACCGACACGATCTCCTTCCACATTCGTCTCATGGAAATGAACTGCAAGAGTAACTTCGGAAAACTTTGTACACATTCCAAGAAGTGCTGAGATCCACATCCAGAACACTGCGCCCGGTCCTCCGATTGCGATAGCACCGGCAACCCCGGCGATATTTCCGGTTCCGACCGTCGCCGCCAGCGCGGTACAAACTGCCTGGAACGGAGTCAGTGCACCGTCAGATGCATCTCTTTTGCGGAGCATCCTTCCGATCGTCACTTTCATCGCATACGGAAATTTTCTGATCTGAAGGAAGTCGGTCCGGATACTTAAGTAAAGCCCGACTCCAATAATGCAGATCATAGCCGGAACGCCCCAGATAAAGTTGTTCACAGCACTATTTACTGATTCTATCGTAGATAACATACTTCTTCAATTCCTTTCTCTTATGATAGATTTTGCCGAAACTGTTTATCACATTAAATTGATAAACAAGTAAAATAACTTTTAAATTATACCATAAAAGTAGGAAAATGTATAGAATTATAATTCCATTGCCACAGGCAATTTGGAATGAATTTTGGTTACGTTACTGTGAACAGAGCGAACAGTAACGATCCAGGAGTTGACAATTACCAAAAAACATTGAACATTGTACATAAATATGTTATCCTATTTCAAAGCATATTTTCTAAAACATCTAAATTCATATAAAAGTTTCATTACAGGTAGAACGTACCTGCCAAATCAGAAAATTCATGCTTTTAAAATCCATTATTTAAAGCAGAGGTTTTCTGATGGAGAGAGAACTTCTGTGAAAAATCACATAAGGAGGTCTCTTAGATGAAACAAAAGAGAAAACAATTGCCGGAAAAACAACAACCGACAGATGGGCAAATGCTTCAGTGGCATCCTGCATTTTATGCCGACTTGCAGATTGAATTCAGAGAGGAAAAAGAAAAATTAAAATTTGAACGGGAGTATCTATTAAGTTCAAAGCCAATGGCAATTGATGTGTTGATTATTAAAAAAAAGAATGCGGAGCCAATCCATAAAAATATTGGAAAAATATTCCGCAAGTATAATATTATCGAATATAAATCACCATCCGATTCACTTTCCGTGGACGATTTCTATAAGGTATATGGATATACAAATTTTTATAAAGCAGATACAGGTAAGGTAAATGAAATCCCGATTCAGGAGCTAACGATCACCTTAGTGTCAAAACGATACCCAAGAGAACTGATCAGACATTTGGAAGAAGTACGCCATTACACTATTGATAATCCGGAAGAAGGGATTTATTATGTAATTGGAGATATCTTACCGATTCAGATTATTGTAACAAATCGGTTGTCACCAGAGAAAAATCTCTGGTTATATAGTTTGACAGATACCCTGGAAGATATGTCTGTTACCAGACAGCTTTTAGAGGATCATAAAAAGAACAAGGAGAATCAGCTGTATCAGTCTGTTATGGAGATTATAGTAAAAGCAAACGAGAATCGGCTAAAGGAGGGAAAACGAGATATGTGTAATGCGTTATTAGAATTAATGAAAGATGAATTAGATGAAAAAAGAGAAGAAGGCATAAGAGAAGGGGAATCTCTTGGGGTAAACAGGATTAATCAACTGATTTTAAAATTATCCGAACTAAACAGAACTGATGATATTCTCAAGGCAGCTGCTGACAGGGAATATCAAAAGAAGTTATTGAAAGAGTTTGGGCTTTAAAAGACTCTGGCTTCGACTGTTTTAGTCTATACCATCGTTTTTCTTATGTCCCAGTTGACCAGTGAACAGTAACGAATCTCGCCCCATCGCCTTTGGCGATAGGGCGAGATTCATTCAAGTCTGGCAGATTGGTATTTTAGGAGAAGTTATTTATTTTCAAGTTACATCTTACGGAAACTCAAATTATTCCAGTACTTCTTTCGAATCAAACTGATCCATAAACTCCGCATACTTTGCTGAATTTTCAAATACCGGCTTATAATTTTTAACAAGCTCTCTGCTTCTTGCTGCTTTTTCTTTCAAAAGTCCATAGGCTCCAAGTGCAAACATCTTCGCAGTGACAATATAAGCTTCTTCCTCATCCGTCACTTCAAATTCTACCTGATGGAGTCCACCCTTTACACCACCTGTATTAAATGTATATACAGGCATTAAGTGCTGGACATCACCGACATCTGTTGATCCTCCCGTATGTCCTGAGGCCTCGATCACATTTGTTTCCGGTGCAGAAAGTTCTGCTGCTCTTTTTAATTCTGGGAGTGCTTCTTCCGCAAGTGTCGGAAGGTATCCCGGAAGTGTTGTGATTTCAACCTTCGCTCCCATTGCAGTAGCTCCTGCGTGAAAGGATCGGTCTGTTTTCTTCGCTGCATCTGTAAATGCCTCGATTGTTTTAGCTCTTACCAATGTCTCTACTACAACTTCATCAGGCACTACATTTACCAGGTTGCCACCCTTTGTAATGATCGGATGGACACGGACACAATCCTCATCACGGAATGTCTCTCGATTCAGACCGAGTGCCTGCAGACCAAGTGACGCCGCCGACAGAGCATTTACACCTTGTTCCGGTGTTCCTGCCGCATGGGTTGCCTTACCTAAACAACGGATCACTTTAGATACAAATCCATTTCCGGTTCCACTTCCTACTATGATGTCATCCCCCGGTGCAATGTGATGTGTAATACAAAGATCAATATCATCAAATGCGCCGATACGAAGCAGCTCACATTTTCCACCGCCATATTTTATTTTTCCCTGTGCGCGCAGCTCATTCTTGAATCCAATCTCACCATACTCTTCCGCAGGTGTTGCGAAAAATACAACCTGCCCATCCAGTTTTTCCGCGATCTCCGGAACTGTAAGAGCCAGTGCTGCGCCAAAGATTCCTGCCATCTGTGCATGATGTCCGCAGCAATGTGCCGCATCTGTCTCTGGATTCGCATGAGCATGCTCCGGAATCCGAAGTGCATCAAGTTCTCCAAGAAGTGCAAGGCTTGCTGTATCTTTCTTTTCTTCATTTAAATACGCTTTTGTTCCTGTAATTGCAAGTCCGGTTTCTGTGCGCAGACCTAATTCTTTCATCTTCTTTATGAATTTTTCTGCTGTATTGAATTCTTTATATCCAAGTTCTCCATGATCGTATATATCTCTGGCAAATTCAATGATCTCATCTCTGTGCTGATCGATTGCTTCCAGGATTAATTTTTCTGTCTGATCCATTTTCATCACTGCCTTTCTTAATTATTGAAGCTCCTCCGGGATCCACCATAATCCATCATTGTTTTCTTTCATATACTGTTTGAATTCATCTGAGTGGTATGCGTCCACGATTGCCTGTGCCCAATCTGCATCTTTGTTCTCTTCTTTTACAACAACCTGAAGTACAAGATAATCTGAAATATCTTCATTGGCCAGTGCTGTAGAAGCATCAATGCCTGCATTATATACAACACTTCCTGTGATTGCAATATAATCAAAATCAGATTCTGCTGCCGGAATTGTCATGCTGTTCATTTCTGTAAATTCAATATTATGTGGGTTCTCTACAATATCATCCTGTGTCACTGTGGATGGATCAGCATTCTCATCAAGCTTGATCCAGCCGATTTTCTGAAGCATCAGATAGCAGCGTGCTGTGTTGGACGCATCATTTGGGACTGCAACCTTCGCACCATCCGGAATTTCATCTACAGAATCGTATTTTTCTGAATAAACTCCTGCCGGAACAGTTGGAATCGGACTGATTGCAACCAGATCTGCGTTATAACTCTGATTGAAATTGTCCATGTATGCTGTATGCTGTTCTACATTGACATCTACATCCCCATCATTCAGTGCAACATCTGCTGTCTGAAGGTCTGAAAGGTCAACAGCTTTCAGTGTATATCCTTCTTTCTCAAGAATTGGAACAATTGCATCTTCGAAAAGTTCTGTATATGGTCCCTGGGATTTTCCATAGACGATTTCCTTTTTCTCTGATGTATCCGCGTCACTTTTCTTCGTATCTCCTGAACCTGAATTTCCGCATGCCGCCAGGCTGAATGCTGTTGTCGCTACTAATAATCCTGCAATAATTTTCTTGATTTTCATAATATAATTCTCCTCGTTCTTTCTTAATCAATTATCTATGTTGTCTGAGTTTTCTTGAAATTATATTTCCTGCCAGCTGAAGAATCTGTACAAATACAACCAATACAACCACTGTAAAGATCATCAATGGCGTATTCATTCTCTGATAACCATACGTCAATGCCAAATCTCCGACACCGCCTCCACCTACATATCCGGCCATTGCTGATGCCCCAAGCAGCCCGATCGTACCTGTTGTCAAAGCAAGTACAATGGATCCAAGTGTCTCCGGAAGCAGAAAATACCGAATCGTCTGCCAGGTAGATGCCCCCATTGCTTCAGCCGCTTCCAGAATACCCGGATTAATCTCCAGTAAGCTATTTTCCATCAAGCGTGCAAGATATGGACTGATATAAATAACAAGCGGGACAAGTGATGCTGTACTTCCGATGGTCGTTCCAACAATTGCCCTTGTCAACGGCATGATCGCTACCAGTAAGATCACAAACGGAATACTTCTTACTATATTAATATAGATACTTACAATATTGTAAAGGATCAGATTCTCTATCATTCCTCCCTTACGGCAAAGTACAAGGATCAGTGCCAAAATAATTCCTATGATTGTTCCAATGATCAGTGACCACGCAACCATATATAATGTCTGTCCCCCACTGGTCAATAACTTTTCCAGTGATACTCCAAAATACTCTTGTTCCATTAAATCGCCTCCACTCTTTCTCTGATGACTCCATTTCCATCAATCTGTTTCTCAGCTTCTAGTATTTTCTCTTCTGCTCCGATCAACTGCAAAATGAACACACACATTACATTTTCCTGCAATTCTTGCACAGTCGCTCCTAAAACATTTACTACAATTCCATCCACATGACAGATATCCGCTTCCCGTCCGTCATAACAAACAAATTACTGCTTCCGATAAACTTAAGCCTCTCTACCCGGAAATGTTCTTTCTGTTCTTTCACAAGACTTAGAATGCTTTCCGGAATCTGATCATTTACTACAGTCTGAACGAATCTTCTTGTAACAGGTGCCTGTGGCTTTCCGAATACATCAAGCACACTTCCGGCCTCCACTACTTGTCCGTTCTCCATAACTGCTACTTTATTACAGATCATCTGAACGACCTGCATCTGATGTGTGATCAGAAGGATTGTAACTCCCATCTCACGATTAATCTTCTTAAGCAGTTTCAGAATGGATTCTGTAGTTTGTGGATCCAGTGCACTTGTTGCCTCGTCACAGAGCAGGATGTCCGGTGTTGTTGTCAGTGCCCTTGCGATTCCCACTCTCTGTTTCTGTCCTCCCGAAAGCTGGCTTACATAAACATCTTTCTTATCTTCCAGTTCTACAAACCGGAGTACTTCTTTTACTTTCTTATCAATCTCTTCCTTTGGTGCCTTTTCAAGAATCAATGGCAATGCAATGTTGTGATACACTGTTTTTGATTCAAGAAGATTAAATTGCTGAAAAACCATTCCGATTTTTCTTCTAAGCTTGCGAAGCTGCGTTTTTTTCAGATTCCCAAGATTTTCTCCCTGGACTATAACATTTCCCGTATCCGGTGTCTCTAATCCATTTACCAACCGGATCAAAGTTGATTTACCTGCTCCGGAAAATCCAATAATTCCGTAGATGTCACCTTTCTCTACATGAATGCTAACATCCTGCAGCGCATGTACTGTACCGTATTTCCCGGAAAATGTTTTGTTTGCATGTTCTACTTTTATCATACTCATCACTCCATCTATCATTTGATGTAACGCTGTTACTTTTTCGCATCTCAGATTCGATAGGCGTATGATACACCTATTAACCTACTACGTCAATAGGTATTATATGATTTCGTCGCTTTGTTTTATATTCCTACCATTTTAGTGGGTTGTTAGTGCATTTTTTCCAGTATTTTTTCAATAATTTCTCAATCACAAAATTTTCATTGCATTACCATAGGACTTTCTATTATAATAGAAATGTTATAGACGATATAAAACGAAACAATTTCAAAAATGTATCGTTTTTTGAGATTGTCTCTGTATGATTACAAGTATTTTTTGTAGAAAGGATTAACTAATTCATGTGGATTGCAGATAATTGGAAAGATTACGAAATTCTTGACTGCTCAGGTGGCGAAAAGCTTGAGCGTTGGGGAAATTATCTTCTTGTCCGTCCGGACCCGCAGGTCATCTGGGATACTCCTAAGAAGAACCGCGGTTGGAAAGAGATGAACGGACATTATCACCGTAGCAAAAAGGGTGGCGGTGAATGGGAGTTTTTTAATCTCCCACAGCAGTGGCAGATCCATTACGGTTCTCTCACATTTAATTTAAAACCATTTAGTTTCAAGCACACAGGACTCTTCCCTGAGCAGGCAACTAACTGGGACTGGTTCTCTGAAAAGATTAAGAATGCTGGACGTCCGGTCAAGGTGCTGAACCTTTTTGCTTATACCGGAGGTGCTACACTTGCAGCGGCAGCTGCCGGAGCGCAGGTTACTCATGTAGATGCATCTAAGGGTATGGTGACATGGGCAAAGGAGAATGCGGTTTCTTCCGGTCTGGGAGATGCACCGATCCGCTGGCTTGTCGATGACTGTGTGAAGTTCGTTGAGCGCGAGATCCGCCGTGGCAACACTTATGATGCAATCATTATGGATCCACCGTCATATGGGCGTGGACCAAAAGGCGAGATCTGGAAGATTGAAGATATGATCCATCCACTCATCAAGCTTTGTACAAAGATTCTTTCCAAGGATGCACTGTTCTTCCTTGTGAATTCTTATACAACAGGACTTGCTCCTGCCGTACTTACCTACATGATCTCAACTGAATTAAAACCTTGGAACGGACATGTAGATTCTCAGGAGATCGGACTTCCTGTTACAGATTCAGGATTGGTTCTTCCATGTGGTGCTTCCGGTCGTTGGGAACGTGACTAGCAGAATCCCAATTATAATTCGTTTGTTACTGGCTTCAAATTTCTGAGTCAGTGGCTATAAATTGTACCTGTGCAAAACGTTACTGCTCACAGTAACTTCTAAACAGCTACAGCAATATTTCTAAACAGCAGAAAAGACCAGAGGTTCTTGTTTCAATTTGTAAAACAAGCCTCTGGTCTTTTCATCTATTTATGCTGTTCTTGAACTCCCCTGACAGATTTCTTCAAACTCTTTTAATTTCTGTCTTGCCTGCGGACTTAAGTTTCTTGGCACTTCAATCTGAATCGTTACATACTGGTCTCCGTGAACGGATGAATCTTTCATCGAAACAATTCCCTTACCTCTCAGACGAATTTTAGAACCCGATTGTGTTCCCTCTTTAATCTTACACATAACATCTCCATACAGTGTATGGACCAATGCCTCACCTCCGAAAACAGCTGTTGTATACGGAACAGATACGGTTGTATATACATCCATACCTTTCCGCTCATATCCAGGTTTCGGAGCAACTGTTACTTTCAACAGAAGATCTCCGGCTTCACCACCACCGGTTCCCGGCATTCCCTTTCCTCTTAAACGGATTGACTTTCCGCTATCAATACCTGCCGGAATATGAACCTTCAGTGACTGTCCCGGTTGTCCTGGATTTTCCGGATTACTCAGAGTAATAACCTTATCTCCACCAAATGCAGCCTCGTCAAATCCTACAGTGATACCTGCCTTGATATCAGAACCTTTTGATTTAAAGCTTTCACCTCCAAATCCTCCTGTAAATCCTGATGTCCTTCTGCTGCGACCTGAAGCACTTCCTCCATGGAACATATTTCCGAAAATGTCACCAAACATGTCATCCATGTCGCCACCTTCAAAATGATACTCCTGATATCCACTTCCCGGTCCACCATAACTACGGTAAGTACCGCCTTTGAATCCGCCGTTTCCGCCGAATCCTCCAAAGCCACCTGTACCGGCATTTCCATATCCGGAACCTGCAGCACTGCTCTGATCAAATGCAGCATGACCGAACTGGTCATACAGTTTCTTCTTCTCCGGATCACTCAGTACAGAGTACGCCTCCGTCACCTCTTTGAATTTCTTCTCCGCTTCTTTATCTCCAGGATTCGTGTCCGGATGATACTTCTTCGCTAGCTTACGATATGCTCTCTTTATTTCTTTATCCTCTGCGCCCTTTGACAGCCCAAGCACTTCATAATAATCTCGTTTCATTCTTTCCACATCCTTCCGAATCTCTTATTGTTTTGAACATATATAGTTTATTATTTCTCTGTGTTCTACTTGTAATATAGCAGACATTTTCCAGGCTGTCAATATATCAATCTTAATTTCAATATTAGGTCAATAAATATATCTGTTCCATTTACAGGAATCCTAACAGACAAATCAAATTTTATTTTAACAACTCTCGCAGCACCTGGTTCACCATTCCAGGGTTTGCTTTCCCCTTCATGGCGCGCATTGTCTGTCCAAGCAGTGCTCCGATTGCTTTCTCTTTACCGCCTTTGAAGTCTGCGACTGCCTGTGGGTTGTCTGCGATCACTTTGGCAGCTGTCTCACGGAGTGCACCTTCATCGTTCACCATCTTAAGCCCGTGTTCTTCGACATATTTCTCAGGATCTATATCCTCATGGAAAATCTGCTTGAATACATCTTTTGCCACAGAACTGTTAATGGTTCCTGCCTCCGCAAGATCAATTAATTTTGCCAGGTTCTCCGGAGAGAATGTTAAATCTTCCGGCTCCATTCCATTGTCTTTCATCAGACGGAAGGTCTCTCCGATCAGCCAGTTTGCAACTTTCTTCGGTTTCTCACAGATTGCTGTTGTTGCCTCAAAAAGATCGGCCATTTTCTTAGAACCTGTGATGATCTCTGCGTCATACTGCGGAATATCAAACTGTTCCTTGTAAC
>OGDV01000560.1_pt1 | contig 11985 bp, 10 predicted proteins | sample 1570511 | NCBI WGS metagenome assembly OGDV01 (sample SAMEA2582179, study PRJEB24529) | metagenome | reverse complement strand
TACTCTCGTAAAAATGATCGAAGATTATATAGATTACTACAACAACAAACGTTTGCAAAGGAATCTTGGAATTTTAACACCAATGGAAAAACATGAAATTTACTTGCAAGCTGCATAAAAACTGCCAGCAGATAAATTTCTGCTGGTAGGAAAAATTTATATTTTTTCAATTGTCTACTTGACGGGGAGCAGTTCAAATCGTTAAAGCGACAGCCCCTTGCAAATTTTTATATACACTTTTATTGTCGCTCTATATTTTCCGCTAATGCCATCAACAGCTTATCACCATTCCGATTAATCATCTTCATTTATTTCGTGGTTACTGAGCAATGATCTGAGTTTCCCCCACCAGATTTTATAGTTCTAAAAATAGTCAGGTGAAATAGTTCAATTAACCTTTTCACCTGACTATTTACATAGCAAAGAGTCTCTGTACAATTACTTAGTGTAACAGCACTCATTCTACCAATATCTTTTAAAAATCTAATTCTTAATAATCAAACTGACGATAATATCTACGAATAGAAAGTGGATGTCTTAAAAACAGCTCCATATATGCATCTACACGATTATTAACACCATGCATTACCAAATGAGAAATTGTTCCTCTAAATTCTGGACTAATTCCTTTTAATTCATGTTCTTTTGTATCAATAATAGTATAGTTTGCATTTACACGTGGAAGAAATTTTGCAACACGCTCAGCTAATGGTCGTTGTTCATCCTCTCCCATAAACAGAGTAACTGGTGTATCTTCAACGATAATCTCCTGCATTCCGTGGAAAAATTCTTGACAGCTAATAGATTTTGTACGGATCCACATCTGCTCCTCCCAATAGCACATAGCATAGGAATAGGTTGCCCCATACTGATTTCCTGATCCAATAAAGTAATGAGGAAGATCTTTATGTTCTTTCCAAAATGCCACCTTATTTTTTGCATACTCATATGCCCACTCATCGGAATCTTTCTCAACCTGAGCTAATACATCCGCAAGATTAGCTTCCATCTCTTTATTATAACGGTCATAATCATCAAATTCACCATTTTTATACATCAAGTAATTTGCAACCATATAAAATTTCAACTGCTCATTCATTGGATAAACAATCAGATAATCTTGCTTGTCAGGCTGTGTGAGAGTAGTACCTGGATTATCGATGAATGAAAATACTTTTGCACCTTTTTCATGTACTCTGTCCACTAATTCAACCATTTCTTTTGTATTTCCAGATACTGAAGATATAATTACTACAGATTTATTTGTAAATTTTTTGTTTCCTGTAGTCAAAAACTCAGCTGCATTTTCAACAAATACTGGAAGCTTTGAACGGCCACGCATATATACTTCCACCTGCATACTGGAAGCATAAGTACCTCCAATACCAATAAAATAGATTCCATCAAATCCTTCTTCCCAGATTTGATCAATAATTTTTTCAATCTGCGGACGAAGAGCAAGTGCTCCATTCACACTATCAATCTGTGCTTGCTCGTTAAAATTACGCAAACAAGCTCCTTCTGTTTCTTTCCACGCTTTTGCTTCATATTTCATAGTTGATATCTCCTTTCACTACTTTCTTTTTAATACAATTTCGTTGTCTGCAAATCTAAATTTAAGAAAAATTGTATAGCACGTTGAATCATTTTATCCCAATAAGGCCACTCATGATCCCCTGGTCCTTCCATATAAACATGACCATAACCATTACTTTCAGCGACTTTTCTAAATTTCTGATTATTTTCATATAAGAAGTCTTCTGTACCACAAAATTGAATTAACCTTGGACGATTTTCGTCTTTAGCAAGTTTCTCTACCAAAAACAGTGGATTTTCCCACTCTTCTGGTTTTCCTGCTTCTCCATGAAAACTCTGTATTTCTTGTGGCGACATATCTTCCCAATTTCCGGCAAGTACCATCTCCGTAAATCCTACATAATCGAGTACTCCTGATAAACTTGCCACAGCTTCATACTTCTCTGGTCTATTCAATGCAATCTTCACTGCACCATATCCACCCATACTCTCTCCAGCTATAAATGTATTTTCTCGTCTTTGATCCAAATGAAACCATTTCCCACAAATAGCTGGAAGTTCATCTGCAACATAATGGAAATAATCAATTCCAACTTTTCCTGTTGTGTAAAAACTACGTTGAACTTCAGGCATAATTATTATGAAATTATATTTTTTTGCATAATATTCAATTTTAGAAAATCGCGTCCATTCATCACTATTTCCTGACAGTCCATGAAGTAAATAAAGAACCTTCGGTGTTCCCTCATAAAGAGGTGTTACATCATTAGAAACATCTGGGAAAATAACATTAATCTGTGTTGTCATTCTTAAATTTTTGGAATAAAAATTTCCTGTAAATAATCCCATTATTTTAATTTTACCTTTTATCTGAAAACTGTACATTAAAGTTACATTTATCACCACGCACATAATTGCGATTGAATTCGATTGCCCTTCCATCCGTATCATACGTAAGACTTTGAAACAACATCATGGGTGTTCCTGCATCTATTCCCAACAGTTTTGCATCATTCAAACTAGGACGAACCAAATCCAATGTCTGCTCTGCTTCCGCTAAATGAATCCCATACATTTCATATACTTCATACACAGAAAACACCGATAAATCAATCCCCTCCATTTTGGGAATTAAATAATGCGGTATATATAATTCCTCTAAAGAAACCGAATCTCCGTCAGCATAACACATGCGCTTAATATAAAAAATAGGATCTTCTGGTTTAATGCCGAACATATTTCCATACAAATTTCCTGCCATTCTTAGATACTTGGACACAATTCTAAAAGATGGTTTCATATTCCTATCTAACATTGTCTGCGTAAAACCTTCTAATTTTTCCATGTCTCGTTCGATTTTATGTCCTAAAACATATATTTCTTTATCAGAAATATATTTCAACAATCCTTCTTTGACCAAGACTTCTATGGCTGTTCTCACGATTTGCTTCTGAACACCAAACATTTCAGCCAATTCTGTATCAGTAGGTATTTTTGTACCAGGATATAAATCACCATCTTCTATTTCTATTCTTAAAATCTCACTCACTTGCTGAGTGATCATTTTTTTACAGGCAGTTTTCATATTTCGGCTCCTTATTTTTTAGTTACCATGCTCCAAAATACTTTAATGTTTCTGTTGCATTTGCTGCACCTTTTTCCATTGCACCTTCTATAGAAAGTCCATCTACAATTCCTGTTAAAAATCCAGCAATATAACTATCTCCGGCTCCCATACTATCTACAAGATGATCACAAGGAACGATTCCAAAACGATGATATCTTTCACCATCATAACACAAACTGCCTTCTTCTCCCATCATACAAATGACAAGCTTAGGTCCCTGTTTTTGAATTCTTTCCATTTGTTCTCTTACCTCTTTAGTATCTCCTGTATCCACAGAATAAAAGAGATAATCTGTATATGGTATCGCTTTTACACTTTCCTCTGAATCTGGGCTTGTCGCACAATCAAAGGCAGTAACAATTCCTTTTTCCTTCAACTCTTTAAACTGTCCTTCTACTTTGCCCCAAACATCACAAATTACAACATCAAAATTTTTGATATAATCAATATCTTCATCTGTTAATTTATATTTTTCCAATACGCCTTCGTCGTAATCTCCAAATACTCTTTCGCCATCTATCAATTCAACCTGGGTAACGGCTGTCTTTCCTTTTTCTACACGCAAATGCGAAGTGTCAACGCCTTTCGCTTTGATAGTTTCTATCATAATCTGTCCGTAGACGTCATCACCTACTGGTCCAATATATGCAGCCTCTCCTCCTAAACGGAGTGTATAAACTGCCATATTTACCGGGCCTCCCCCCGGAAATGCTTTTCCACCATCTATATTGTTATAATAATCAATACAGTTACTTCCAACTGCCGCTAATCTCATACGATATCACTCCTTTTTTATCTGGTGTCTCGCCTTGTTAGAACATTCGTATATTGTACCTGATCTGGTCTCGCCATAATCCTAAAAAACTCAATACCTACTCCTCTATCGTCGTTTACAACACCTGACTGATAGTACAAGTATTGTCCTTCTTCTACCTTCAACAATTTAGCTTCTTCTTCTGTGGCAAATGTAATTCCTACTTTCTCCGTCCCTTTAGTCAACAATATGCCTAAATCCCTTAGAACTTTATATAAAGATTCTTCTGCAAAATTGTGAGCTTCCAAACCTTCACACTGTTCGTAATTAATGTAACTATTCTCAATCATCAAAGGAACATTGTTTCTAATCCGCAAGCGATATAAATGAAATACTTTATCTCCCTCTTTTATCTGAAGTTTTCTCGCAACATATCCATCACACGTCTCAATTCTAGAGATTAATACTTCTGTCCAAAGAAAGTACCCTGTTTTTCTCATTGCTTCCGAAGTAGACTGAATTCCCTTTATATTCCTAACTAATCTCGGAGGTGCCACAAAGGTTCCAGATCCTTTTACACTATATAGTTTTCTTTCTTCAATTAGTTGTTGAATAGCTGTATGGAGAGTGGAACGATTCATTTGCCACATTGTACACAACTCCCGTTCGCTCGGAAGCTGTGTATGTGGTTTTAGTTGGTTTTCTTGTATATACCATTGAATCTGCTCCATCGCCATATCTTGCGGACGAATTTTTTTTATTTTCTCCATACAGTTCTCACCTTCTCAACATATTAAGCTAATGCTTATGCACTTTCTTTTTTATTTTTTCTATCCCAATAATAGAATACTGGAAGTCCTGTAGCTACTGCCACAAACGCACAAATTAAGCTCTGCATTGGCGCATATGTAAGCTGGCCCCAAATAAGTGTAGCTGTCATAATAATTGCAATAAGAGGCATAATTGGACCACCTGGGCATTTATAAGATGGATCGTATCCATGTTCTTTGCCTTTTTTTCGAAGCACAAAGATTGTACCGAATGTAAGCACATTCTTTAATAATGCTACCATTGTAAAGTATCCTAGCAATGCTGACAAGTTTGAAGCAAAAATTAATACGATTGCAACCGCACACTGTACGATAATTGAAAAATAAGGAGTTTCGTATTTTGGATGAACTTTTGCAAAAGATTTAAAGAATAAATTATCTTTCGCCATAGCATACTCGATACGTGGCTGGAACATAATACAAGATGATAATGAACCAATTACAACAATAATTGCCATAATTGCAACAATTGTACCTGCATACTGTCCAATTCCTGGAAGCTTAGATGCCAACAATGCGATTGGAGCATCAGATGTAGCCATTTCATCAATAGAAAGAATTCCAGAAGCTACAAATGTTAATCCTGCATAAAGAGCTAGTACAATAACTGCTGTAAGAATAAGACCCAAAGGCATATTCTTTTTCGGATTTTTAATTTCGCCTGACATATAACAAGCAGCTCCCATACCATCATATGACCATGTTGTTGTAGCTACACCTGCGATTAGCGCAGCAATTCCAGTTTTTGCATATCCTTCCAAAGGTGCAGAAGATAATAAAATATCCCCCTGAAGATTGAATAAACCAATACCAATAACCAATGCAAATGGTAAAATTTTAAGAGCTGTAATAATTGTCTGGAATTTTCCACCGCCTTCTACCGAACGTATGTGTACTCCCATGAAAATTAATACAAATACTACAGCAACCAGCTTTAATACAAAACCATGAATCGGAACAAAAAATGCAAGATAATTCACAATTGCTAAAGCCATGATTGAAATTGACGGTGGGTCAGTTGCCCAAAAGCTGATCCATCCACACAAGAATGCGAGTGGTCGAGATCCTGCTTCACGGAAGTAAACATATTGTCCACCATCCTCTGGATAGGCAGATGCTAATTCCGAATATACAAAGTTTGATGGAATCTGAAGCAATCCCCCTATAATGAATGCTAATACCAGAAACAAGCTACTACCGGCAGCATTTGCTACCTCAGATAAAGATGAAAAAATACCAGAGCCTACTGTAGTACCAACGCCAAGTGCAATAACAGCGCCAAGTCCAAGTTTACGAGCAAGTTCGTTTTTGTTTTCAGACATAAAAACTCTCCTTTCCTTTTAAACAGAGTATAATTGAAAAATCTTGTGCACGACTTTTCTTTTTTTAATTTTCTATTATCTTCGATGCTTTTATATTGTAAACAGCTATCTATCTTCGCTATCACAATTTCTTAAATAATCTATTACTTTTTATTTATTCACTTTCACATTTAAACGATTCCTGCCTCGGCCATTAGCTCACGCATGTTATCAATGGCACGTTTCGCATAAAAACGTGGTTCGTTAATATAATTTGTAACCAATTCAAGTGTTGCAGTTTTATCATAACCTATTCGTTTCATTTCATATAGCATTTCTTTAATTGGAATATTTCCCTCTCCTGGTATCATATGGGTGTCTGATCCATTTTCTCCATCAATAATATGCATATGATCCATCTTATTTCCGAGTTTATCAAAATATGCCATAATACTTTCATGCTGTACAAATGGTGGAACAATATCACACATGCCGACTACATATGGATTATCCACTCTTCTAAATAGCTCCACCAAATCATTTGCTCTTGTAAAGAAATTAGATTCATACGGTGTTAAAGCTTCAACTACTAGCTTGATTTCTAGTTTTGCTGCATAATCTCCCAACTCTTGAATATTTTTTTCTAATCTGCTCCACAACTGATCATATGTAGCAAGATATCCGCCGTTTGCAGGACTTGTAAGTACAAATTCCGCACCCATCTCTTTTGCCATTTCAAGAGACAGTTTCAGATAATCAACAGCATCTCTTCTCTGAGCCTCTGAACCAATCATATAATTGTAAGGATAGGCATTATGCTCCGGTGTGTAACCAAGCACCGGCATTTCATACTTTTCAATTAATCGGCGAACTTCATTAATATCTCCCGCTTTCAGATCCGGTGCATATGCATGTGGACGCCCACCCCAAAGCTCGATATAATCATAACCGTACTCTTTAGCATCCATAAAACAATGCTCCAACGGATTCCTCTGATATCCCGATGTAAACATTCCAACTTTTAACATTTTTTCATTCCTCCTTGTTGTGTTTTGTTGGTAAAATTATATAATAATTAAGCACAATTTTCTATTCGCAAGAGGTCTAAAATTCAATTATAAAAAATGTATAAAATCCCATAACCATGTTGTTTGTTATTCCAATTCTATACCAATTATGTTATTCTGCATATTTTATCCTCTTTATTTTCTCTTTATTTTCTCTTCTTTTTATGCATTATGCACATGGTGGTATGTTTTTTGATTTATATTTATACCAGTTTCATCAGATACACTTATTTTGTTACTTATTTTTTAGTTATCCATCCAATTGCCAATGCTTTGTGCACCATGATAACTTATAAGTGTTCTAATAAATAGTGTGCAATATCTGTTAGAACACTTCGATGACTTTTATTCATTAAGGAACGAGCATTCAGCTTTGATTTTTTTGTTGCTGGATATCTGACCTTTCTAAGGTTCATCTGTTATTTGATGTCGCCTCACTTTTACTCTTAATATCTTTATTTTCCTATATATAAGTTATGTCTTTACAAATATCATTAATCATTAGGAGGTTTAAATAATATGTCTGAATACGCAGATCTTATTTTATTATCAAACTGTATTTTTACAGCCACAGAGGAAATACCTTTCTCTGGATATATTGCTATCAAAAACGACCGGATACTTTCTATCGGAAAAGGATTGGCTCCTACTGAACTAATAGGAACAAACACAAAATATCTTGATTATGGGAACAAAACAATTACGCCTGGATTCTCCGATGTACATTGCTTTTTCACGGGTTATTCTGTAGGATTTGTTGGAATAGACTTATCCGCAGCTACTTCTCAAGAAGATATACTGAATTCAATTAAAGAGTATGCGAAAGGAATTCCTGCAGACAAACCTATTTTGGGACATGGTTGGAACTCCGATACAATCCAACCTAATGGAACAGATTTGTTAGATGAGGCTTTTTCCACTCGCCCTGTTCTTCTGTTTGCAAAAGGCTGCGAAACTTGTTGGATGAATCAAGCTGCTATAAATCGTTATCAGTTTACCCCGGAAACCTGTTATCCGGAGAGTTATGTTCGCTTTTTACCAGACTTACTTGGAGATAAAGACTTTATAATTCCGGAATTTAAGCGCTATATTAAAATGATGAACAGTAAAGGAATCACTTCCATCAAAGAAATGGGATTCGATGATTTCTACGGATTTACTGACATTCTCGCAGAACTAGAATCCGAAAACGCTTTAACTATCCGCGTAAACTTTATGAGCCAACCTGTTGCTGAACCTTTTAATCTCTCATATGGCAAGGAAATGCGTGAAAAATTTAAAGGAGAGTTTGTTCGTTTTTCTGGATATAACCAAATGACCGACGGTTCTATAAGCGAACTTTGCGGTGATTTGAAAAAACCTTATTCCTGCGCAGATACGACCTGTGCACAAGACATTGATTGGGATCTTTTAGCAAACGATACCTTTAAAGCTGATACCGAAGGATTTCGTTTCTCATTACATGCTCAAGGAGATGCTGCTATTTCAAAAGTATTAGATATTTATGACTCTTGCCAAAAAGATGAAAATGGAAAACTTATAAATCGTCACAGTATTACCGATCTTGAATTCAGTGATCCAACAGACTTGGAGCGTATGGGAAAATTAGGCGTAATTGCTGAAATATACCCTCAAATTCAATCTATCGCAAATCGAAAAGACAAACTTGCCATGATTGAAGAAAAGATTGGTATGGATCGCGGACAGTATTATTGGAACAGACGTAAAATGGCTGACAGCAATGTGTTATTAAGTTGCGGAACTGATCTTCCACTTCTTATTGATGATATCCCAGAATCTATTTATCATGCAGTCGGAGGATACTTCCCTGAAGGTGGAGAGCCATTTAACAAACAAAATATGCTGACTATTCCTGAGTTGCTAACTGCATGGAGTGCTGGCGGTGCTTATAATCTATATCAAGAGAAAGAGCTCGGCACACTGGAAAAAGGAAAAAAAGCTGATATTGTCGTATTCGACGGAAATCTATTTGAAACAGCTATTGAAGAAATTCGTTCTCGCAAAGTAGAAGTAACTTTTCTCAACGGACGAATCGTATATAGCCATGAATAAATAAAAAAATATCTCTCTTATCTAAACAGTTTATATTCTCTTTAAGAAAGGAATGGAAATATTTATGAAAGAGTCTTATTTTATGGGGATTGATACTGGAACAAACTCTAGTAAAGGTGTATTAATCAATTCTCACGGAGAAATTATAGCAGAACATACAACTGAACATGCAATGACAAATCCTGCCCCAGGTCACTATGAACATGATGCCGACAAAGATTGGTGGGGAGATTTATGTATTATAAGCAATGCACTGATTGAAAAATCCAAAGTTTCACCATCTGACATTAAAGCAATCGGAACAAGTGCACTTGGTGCCGACTGCCTACCTGTCGACGATCAGTGTCGACCTCTACGCAAAGCTATCCTATATGGTATTGATGCACGTGCAACCGATGAGATAGAACAACTCACAGAAATGTATGGGGAAGAACAGATCCGACAGTGGTACGGACGTCCATTATGCTCCAGTGATGTAATGCCTAAGATTCTTTGGATAAAAAATAAAGAGCCAGATATATATGCAAAAACCCACAAGTTTCTAACAGGCTCTAGTTTTATAGCAGCAAAACTTACTGGTAATTATGTAGTCGATCGTTTTTTAGGACTTGCAAGTTTTAATCCACTTTATTTTAATGATGGAACACCAAATCCTGAAACTTGCCTACCAATTTGCCGCCCTGATCAGCTAGCAGAAGTGAAGGAAGCAAATGATATCGCAGGTTATGTAACTGAAACCGCTTCAAAGGAAACGGGTCTTGCAGTTGGTACTCCAGTCATTGTAGGAACAGATGACTCCGGCGCAGAAGCAATCAGCACTGGCGTTGTTGCCCCTGGTAAAATGATGATTCAATTCGGTTCTTCCATTTATATGATTCTCGGGACAAAAGAATTGGTTGATGATGAACGCTTATGGCGTGAAGAATTTATTGTACCAGGACTTTGTGATATATCTGCCGGCACTAATGCTGCAGGCTCTCTTACTAAATGGTATAGAAATACAATTTTCCCAGATGCACTCGAACTAGAGCAAAATGGTGGTCCTGATGCTTATATCACCATGATGCAAGATTTGGATAAAATTCCTGTTGGAAGCGATGGCCTTATTACACTCCCTTATTTTGCTGGTGAAAGAACTCCAATAAATGATCCTCTTGCAAGGGGAATTCTATTTGGATTAACGCTTGCTCACACGCGTCAGCATATGTACCGAAGTGCTTTGGAATCTGTTGCATACTCAGTAAATCAGCAATTAAAGATCATGCTTGAGCACGATGTTCCTATCGACCAGATTTTTGCCGTAGGTGGTGGTGTTAAAAATGACTTATGGATGCAAATTGTTGCAGATGTTACTGGTAAAGAAATCAGTACCCCTGCCATTACTGTAGGTGCGAGTTTTGGCGATGCTCTAATGGCTGCATCGGGAATCAAATATTCAGGCTTTGAATCTTTCAACAAACTTACAGATTTCATTAAACCTGGAAAAACCTATCATCCTAATAAAGAAGACCATGAAGCATATAAAAAATATCAGAATATTTATGATTCTCTTTATCCTGCTACTGTAAACTTAATGCATTGTTTGTCAGACTAATCTTTGTAGATTAGTCTTTATAAAGACTATGTGATAATTCTTTCATCAAACAAAAAGTACAGCTGTATGAGTTTTTAATAACTCTTCTGCTGTACTTTTTAAATCTATTATTTTATTCATGAAGCTGAATTGTAAATGAAGTCCTGTCACTTCTGATAAAAGAGCGGCTATACGCAATCGCTCTACCATTATTGTCCCAGTAATCACAACTCAACATAATTAATGCTACTCCATTTGGAATATCTAATAATTTTTTTATCTTACTCGTTCCATCTATAATCTCCATTGTTTGCTGCATACTGGAAATTTCTATTCCATAAAATGCAAAAATATCTTTTATTGTAAAAACTGATGAGTTCACTACTTCTAACTTCGGCAAAACATCTTTTGGTACATATATATCTTCAATTGCCAATGGCTCACTATCCAAAGTTATTTGATGTCGTACACAAAAGATTAAATCATCTGGCTCAATATTAAAATAATTTGCATACTTATTTCCTGCTGGTCTATATATTTTTGCCTGCTCCTTTATCGAAACTCTTTTTGTTCCTGAAGACATTACATTAACAAACCCACCATGTTCATCCAGGTTTTCTTCGTATTTATCACCAACAACAAAAACACCTTTTCCCTGAACACGTCTCAAAATTCCTTCATTAACTAATGTATCTACTGCGTTGCGAACAGTCAATCTATTAATACCATAAGTTTCTGCTAATTTATTTTCAGACGGAATTGCTGTTCCTGGAAGGTACTCTCCCTCTTCTATTCGATTTCTAATAATTTCTCTCAATTGAAGATAAATTGGTGTACGATAACTTAATTTTCCGTCTTCACGCTCTTCATTTTCTTCGGTATAGTTCAATTTATTATCCATAAATCTGCCCTGCTTTTCTCATTATTCACTCTCTATTCTGCTAACAAGCTTGAATTTATCTCCTCTAATTAATTGTTTATAATACATAATTATCACTCCTTCTTCATCTTTCACAACTCCAGATGTAAAAAACAAAGGAGAATCCGGTATTATCTCCAACAACGCTGCTTCTTGTTCACTGGCATATGTAACACTAATATGCTCCTCGCCCGAAATCTGCTTTCTATGATATACATTTTTCAAAATTCGACCCATGCTAGTTTTATCAGTATAATACTTTTCAAAATCTGGATATCGTTCACAATCAAGATATGTTGTTTCCA
>OGDV01000553.1_pt1 | contig 12309 bp, 9 predicted proteins | sample 1570511 | NCBI WGS metagenome assembly OGDV01 (sample SAMEA2582179, study PRJEB24529) | metagenome | reverse complement strand
GGCGATGGGGCGAGATGCATTCAAGCCAAAACATGCATCCTCCGTGTCAATCAGCAGAGTGATTGACACGGGAGTGAACAGTAACTCTTTTCCCACAATGTGCCAGTCCAACATAACACACTTCTCCGGTCATCTCTGCGTCATATTGTTTTTCCTTTATCTGTTCCAGTGCCTTTTCTGCAAGCTTTTCTAAATCGTCTTTTTCATCTTTGGTATACTTGAATTCCAAAATTAAATTTGGATATCTGTCATGTTTTGCATAAAGACAGATATCACTTCTGCCTTCTCCGGTTTCCCGATTGCTTTTGATATCATAATCCTTTCTAAGAAATGCACACATTCCAAGCGTCATCATATGGTAACTGTTCTCATCTTTCAGATCATGATAGGATGGCAATTCCAAAAGAACTCTCTGATACTCTTCTGCAAACCGTTCCATATCCTTTCTTTTAAGAGCATTTAACATCTTTTCCATCTGTCTCTCATCAATTTGCAGATGACATGCTGTTAATTCTTTGAACACTTTCCATACTTCCAAGTTAGGAACCCGAAGCCGGTAATAGTCCTCTTCGATTTCTTTTGTAATTGTTACAATTCCGGCATTTACAAGAAGTCCCCATAGATTTGCTTCGTCCATTTTTTCATAATAAGCCATTGAAAAATCTACTGTCACTTCTACTTCACCTTCTGTGACCAAGGCCTCATATTCTTTCTCAAAAGACCTTCCCTGTACTTCAAGTGCATTACGTAAAATACTGTTTTCGCTTGTATTAACCCAATAAGAATCCATCCTTCTCCTTGCCGCATAACACGATATTGACCATGGATTATATACATCTGTACTGCCAAAATGATATCCATCGTACATCTTTTTCAGCTCATCTGAAAATTCTGCTTTACAATAAGCAAGCAGCTCTTTTACTTCTTGCTCTGTAAAACCAAAACAGTCATCATAATCTTCGTCCTGCACTGTGCAGACAACTAAATTATTGAGACCCGAAAATATATTTTCCTTCGCAATTCTCTGAATTCCTGTCAGAATTGCCTTTTGAAGATAATCGTTGCCTTTCAGGGACGTTGCCAGAAAACGATTCAACATGGCTCTTACTTCATCATAATATCCTTCGGAATTTGCAGACATAAACGGAGTATCATATTCATCTAACAGCAAAAATACTTTTTCTCCATAATACGTACTCAGTGCCTGACAAAGAACAGCAATTGAACGAATTACATGATTTTCTATTTCTTTTCCGATGCATTCCTGACATAAACTGTTATAAATCATATTGAATTCTTTTACCTGGAATTCTGACATTCTTCCATCATTAACCATCTGATAAAAGCGCTCATACTCTGCACGTACAGTATCTTTCAATGCATAACAAAGAGATTCTGCATCCCCCGCTTTCACGTTAAGGAAAGACAAAAATACAACAGGATATCGATTCAGCTCCTTGTAGTGGACAGATTTTGTAATCTTTGTTCCACAAAATAAATCGGAGGAATCTTTTGTACAGTCAAGAAATTCTGCCAACATTGACATATTAAGTGTCTTACCGAACCTTCTCGGTCTTGTAATTAATGTAATCTGATACCAGGATTCTAAAAACTGTTCAATAAACTGTGTTTTATCCACATAATAGGCTTGTTTTTCACGCAAATCACGAAAGTCCTGTACTCCTATTGCAAGTTTGGGTTTTTCCTCTTGTATCCTAGATACATTGTACAGACTGCTGTCTTCCTTTACCATGTCACAACTTGCAACATAAGTTGGTTTTCTTCCAAATAATTCATCTAAGGAACAGGCTAACACCTCACTTATTCGTTCCAGTACTTCAAAGTCCGGTGTCCGGTTTCCATTCTCATAATTGGTATAAGTCGATCTGGAAATCCCCAGTTTTTCTGCCAGCTGCGCCTGAGTGTAGCCTCTGAATTTACGTAATTTCGTCAAATATTCGTTAAATTTTGTTTTCATAGAATCACCGCTTTTTCTTTTAGTATACACTTTTATGTTTCATTTTGCAACATTCTTTTTGTTATACTAACAAAAAGGACCTTTCTGACCTTTTTAAACAGTTGTTATCTTATTTTTCTTACAGCATAGCTCCGAAATCTGTTACGATCGCCTGTCCTGTAATTGCCTTTGATTCATCGCTTGCAAAGAACAGGATTACATTTGCTACATCTTCTGCTGTACAAGATGGTGTTCTAAGATTACTGTGTGTTGACATTGCACCGATCATATCCGGGTCAAGTGCTGCCGGATTTGTTCCTGATGTCATTGGTGTAATGATATTTCCCGGGCAGATTGCATTACAACGGATTCCTGTTGCCTGGAAACGAAGTGCTGTATGCTTTGTCACACCTACGATTGCTGCTTTAGACGCTACATAAGCAGCTCCGCCACATCCTTTCACTCCTGCAATAGAAGCAACATTCACGATAGATGCTCCTGCCTGCATCTTCTGTGCTGCGGCACGCATGCAGCGCATAGTTCCTTTTTCGTTCGTCTCTACGATACGATCAAGATCTTCGTCTGAGAATCGATCGATTGGTTTCAGTCCTTCCTCAAGAATACCTGCATTATTCACAAGAATATCTACCTTGCCATATTTCTCGATCACGAGATCCATCAGTCGCTCCGGATCCCCCTTCTTTGAGATATCTGTTGAAACAGCGAAAACTTCTCCTCCTGCTGCCTTAATCTCTTCTGCTACTTTCTCCAGTGCAGCCTCTCTTCTCGCTGTAATAACAACAGTTGCGCCCTCTTTTGCGAACATCTTTGCTGTTGCTTCTCCAACTCCTGAGTTACCTCCTGTAATAATAGCTACTTTACCTTTCAAACGATCCATTTCAAAGATCCTCCTTTGTTGTTATAGGTAAAATTATACAATTTTTCTTTCAGTATTTCAATCTATTTATGTATATTTTACACTTTATATTTTACCCAGACAAAGCCATAGCCTTTCAAAACTGGATCTTTCACTTCTACAATTTCACCATTCACCAGATTTCTGAAAATGCCTTCTTCCTGCATCCACGCAGTCTGTTCTCTCTCGCTGAAATTAAACAGTGCAATGAATCTTTCACCCTTATATTCTCTTAGTATACCTAAAATGCTATCATTGTGAACATCATAGGTGTACACTTCCGCTCCCTGCGAAAAGATACTCTCCTGTCTTCGGATCTGTTCTAATCGGTTCAACATCTGGAATAACTTTCCCTGTACAGTAGAAAGATCTTTCCTCTTATCCGCAAGTGTCCACTGGAATACTCCTCGGTGGAGATACCGTGAATCAGATGCTTTTTCAGCATCTTCTTTATAGCTGTAATCATTCACCTGCCCTAACTCATCCCCACTGTAAAGCATCGGGATTCCTGACTGTGTCAACATGTAAGCGTGGAGCATGAGATCTTCTTGAATTGCCATCTGCATTTTTTCTGCATTTCCTTCAAATCCTGCTGCTTCAATTCCACACATGGATGCTGTTGTTCCACAAAATCGTGCATCTTGAGTTACAGGATCATCGTTATATAACTCTCCACGGCTGATGCTGTCTGCTATCTTTCCGGTAAAATAATCATTCAGATAACGCTTATGAGAAGGCTCTTCCATTCCCCATTGCTTCATTGTATCAAAATCAAGTCCCCACCCGATATCATCGTGACAACGAAGGTAATTCAAAAATGTATATTGCTTTGGCAGACGGCTAACTATATCCATCTGTTTCTTCAAAAGCCGGATGTCTCTTGTTGCAATACTGTTCCAGGTCGTCGCCATTGTTGTCACATTATAGAGCATATGACATTCCGGTTTTTCAACTGTACCAAAGTACGGCACCACCTTTTCCGGCTCCATAACCACTTCGCCGAGAAGTATCACGCTCGGACAGACAATTTCTGCAATCATACGCATCATTCTGACAATCGTATGTACTTCTTTCAGATTCCTGCAGCTTGTTCCTAACTCTTTCCAGATGTAAGGAACTGCATCGATACGGATAATATCCATTCCCTGATTCGCAAGAAAAAGAAAGTTATACATCATTTCATTAAATACTCTTGGATTACGGTAATTTAAATCCCACTGATATGGATAAAACGTCGTAAGCACATAATGCCCGATTTCCGGAAGCCATGTAAAATTTCCCGGTGCAGTTGTAGGAAATACCTGTGGAACAGTTTCTTCGTATCTCGCCGGAATATCACCGTTATCATAGAAGAAATAACGGCTCATGTATTCTCCTTCGCCTGCTCTGGCACGTTTTGCCCACTCATGTTCCTCAGAAGTATGATTCATCACGAAATCCATGCATACATTCATACCATTTTCATGACATTTTTCTGTCAATCTGGCAAGATCTTTCATTGTACCGAGATCTGGTCTTACTTTCCGAAAATCTGCCACTGCATATCCACCGTCTGATTTTCCTTTCGGAGTATACAAAAAAGGCATTAAATGAATACAGTTTACATTGCATTCCTTCAAATAAGGTAACTTTCTCTCTACACCTTTCAAATCCCCTGCAAAGTTGTCAATATACAACATCATGCCAAGCATTTCTTTTTCCTTAAACCAGTCAGGATTCTTTTCTTTCTTAATATCTCTTTTTTTCAACTCTGTGCTACGCTTCAAGTAGTAATCATGCATCTGCTCACAAAGTTCTGCGTACATTGCATCATTTCCATACAACTCCATGTAAAGCCAGCGTAATTCATCCTGATGTTTTTCCATACGCTGTGCAAAGATTTTTTCTGTATTATTCACATTCCTCACCATTTTCTGTTCCATCGTTAATCAATTTATTTTACTCTTTCACAAAACAATACTGATATGCCTGATATTCGCCCGGCTCTATCGGAAGCGGCATGCCGCCATACATAAGTGCAGCTCCGGTATATCGTTTTCCACTCTTTTCTTCTCGATATACAGCCATTTCTTCAAGGCCTTGAAGTTTCACATAATTTACCGTCATATTTCCATGAATCACCTGCATAACTATATTTAAAAGAACTTTACTTTGTTCTTTCTCATCTGTATGTACAAACTCCCATGCGCAGATTTCTTCTGTTGTCGGATTTGAAAGACGATAGTACAATCCGTTCTGAATGATCGACGCATAGCTCTTATATTCTGCGATTTGCTCTCTGATCTCCTGCTTTTCTTCTTCAGAAAGTTTCATAAGATTCAGCTCGTATCCAAAAGTTCCGGACATTGCAACAACACCTCTTGTATGAAGTGGGGTCTTTCTTCCCGTCTGATGATTCGGCACTGCTGAAACGTGAGAACCTACTACTGATACCGGATAACCAAAGGATGTTCCATACTGAATCCGTAATCGGTCAATTGCATCCGTATTATCACTACACCAGATCTGCGGAGTGTAATACATCATACCGGCATCAAATCTTCCACCTCCACCGCTGCAGCCTTCGATCAGCAGATTCGGATATCTCTGCACAAGACGTTCCAGAAAATCATATAGTCCCAATACATAATCATGTAACACTCTTCCCTGATCTCTTGTTACAGAAGAATAAACATCCATCAGGCTTCGATTCATGTCCCATTTTACATATTCGATATTACCCTGATCCAACACCTTACAAATCTGATCATAAATTTCATCTACAACTTCTTTTCTTGAAAAATCCAATACAAGCTGATTTCTGCTTCTGACCGGATTTCTGCCCGGAACCGTCAATGCCCAGTCCGGGTGTTTCCGATAAAGATCACTGTCTTCTGAAACCATTTCCGGCTCGATCCAGATACCAAACTTCACACCCAGATCATTAATTCTCTTGATCAGATTTCCAAGTGTGCCACCAAGTTTCTTCTCATTCACAAACCAGTCACCCAGTCCGCTATTATCATCATCACGTTTTCCAAACCAGCCGTCATCCATAACAAGCATGTCAATATTGACTTCCTTCGCCGCTTTGGCAAGCTCATAGATTGTATCTCCGGTAAAATCGAAATAAGCTGCTTCCCAGCTATTGATCAAGATTGGACGAATTTCTTCTTTATATTTGCCTCTGCAGATATGTTGTCTGATACAATGATGCAGATTCTGAGACAAACGATTCATTCCTTCTGAGGAATAGGATAAAATCACTTCCGGAGCCTGGAACATTTCTCCTGTTTCCAACGGATAGCGAAAAGCTTCTTCCTGAAGTCCTAGCATCATTCTTGTCTGGTTTAACTGATCTTTCAACACTTCTCCCTGAAAACATCCACTGTATACAAAGGACATTGCATAACAATTTCCTTTGTCTTCTGTCGTTTCTTTTTCTGCAAGGATCATCATCGGATTGTACTGATGACTGGAGGTCCCTCTGACACTTCCGATTTTCTGTGTTCCATGCACAACCGGAACTCTCTGAACATTTCGCTCCATCGCATGTCTACCATAAAATGTTAGAAGCTCATAATCTCCGTAAAGGAAATCCAGACTTGCTGACTCAATTTTGTTTAAATAGATTTTGCCACTGCTTTCATTTTTCACACTTACACTTCTTGTAATAATATCCTGTGCGGGAAGCACTCCATAAAGAAGCACCACCTTAACTCCCGTCACCGGATCTTCCATTAAGATTTCCAGTGTCTGTGCTTCCTTATCACTTGCATAAACTGCCGGAAGTCCTTCCAGATTATATTTTCCATCACGGATTGTATGACTCTTGTAACGAAGGTCACAGCTCATACTTCCATCTGCATTTTCTACTGCAAATGCTGTACTTCTGAAATCCCCGTTCCCGTAACAAGGAAATTCCTGTGGAAGTGTATCCATTGAATACGTACGATCTTCTCCTGCATCATATGGATTTCCCGAAAATCCCCTGTCATAGTATGTCAGAAGATAGTCCATACATGTATCTGTTTTCTTCCCGTAATATAGATGTAACAAAAATCCATAACGATCCACCTGCATCTGATATGTTGTATTTTTTGTCTGTAAAGTAAATATTCTGTCTTTCTCGCAATATATAATTCCCATATCTAAATACCCCTAATTTCTATTTTAGCGAAGCAAGATCTGCATTACTGTCTGTTCTCGCTTCGCTATCTTTTACTTTTTATTATTTCACTGCTCCATTAACAACTCCGTTAAGGATATGCTTCTGACAGATCAGATAGAAGATCAGAATCGGAAGCAATGCCAACAGATAGGAGGCAAATGCCAGATTATAATTTGTTCCAAACTGTGTCTGGAAGTTCAGCTGTGCCAGCGGAAGTGTATTTCCGCTTCCTGAACCGGACATGATGACGAGTGGTGTCATTACATCGTTCCATGTACCAAGTGCTGTCAGAACTGCAACTGTCGCATGCATTGGTTTCATGATCGGGAAAACAATCTTCCAATATGTTTTCCATGTACTCGCACCATCCACACAGGCTGCTTCTTCCAATGCCAACGGGATATTTGTAAGATATCCGGAATAAAGCAGTACATTCATCGGCATATAGAATACAACATACAGAATAATAACTCCTGCCCTGTTTGCCAGTCCCATCTGCGCCGTCTGTTTTACAACAGGCATCATCAGAATTGCAAATGGAACAAACATTCCGCTGACAACATAGAAATAAATAAATTTGTAAAATTTACTCTTCTTATTTCTTCCGATTGCATACCCCAACAGTGAATGAATCAGAATTGAAAGGACAACTGTTACAAGTGTAATAAATACACTGTTTCCGAGAGAATGCCAGAAATCTGTCACTCTCATTGCCTCAGCAAAATTATCAAGGCTTAAATGACTTGGCAAAGAAAGAATTCCGCTGATACTATTCGTCATCTCAGAAGGCTTTTTCAATGCAATTACGATTGTCATATACAGTGGAAAAGCAACCGTAATCAGACCAAGTAAAAGTAAAATCGTTACAGGCCAGTTTACTCGTTCTTTTATTTTCATTTTTTCCATTACAGCTGCTCCTCCTTTTTCCCTGTGATTGTCATCTGTAATACAGAGATTACAACAATAACAATAAAGAATATCACTGCGTTTGCACTCTGGAATCCAAACTGACCGCCACTCATACCATTGTTATAAATCAGATAAGAAATGGATTCTGTACTCTGTGCCGGACCTCCTTTGGTCAACGCCATGATCTGATCAAATACCATCAGGAAGTTTTTCACACAGAGTACCATATTTATGCTAAAGAATGGAATAATGAGAGGGAATGTCAGATGTCTGAACTTATTCCATCCTGTTGCACCGTCAATCGCTCCTGCTTCGTAAACATCCTCCGGAACTGTCTGCAGTCCTGAAATATAAATAATTGTATTCATCGCAATCGACTGCCATGCACACACGATTACAACTGCGATCCATGCCAGTTTTGTACTGGACAGCATACTGGAAGAAAGGGGCTTGCTTCCAAGCATTTCTCCGAAAGCCGGAAGAATGTATGTAAAAAAGTAATTGAAAATGTATCCTACAACCAACGCTCCGAGAACATTTGGAATAAAGTAGGCACCACGAAACGCACTCTTGAATTTAATCTTACTATTCAGTCCAAGTGCAAGGATCAGACTGATTACATTTGTCACAATCGTAGCTACAACTGCAAGTTTAAATGTAAACAGATAAGAACCTCCGACTCTGCTGTCTGTAAAAAGATCCTGATAATTTCTAAGACCTACCCAGTCAAAGCTTCCATAACCTTTGAAATTCGTAAAACTGTAAATCACACCTTTGATCAGTGGCAATGTATTAAAACAGAAAAACAGTGCCACGATCGGAATTGTTATCAGAAGAAAGGTCATTTTTCTTCCACTCATTGATTTCTTTCCCATGCTTGAATTCCCCTTCCTTAATCTTCGTCCGCATGCTCTTTCTCGTAATCTTCCACTTTGCGGATGATATCACGGTTATATCTCTTCCAGTCTGTATCAAACTTTGTTAAGAATGCATCCACATCCCCTTTCATAAGAAATGTCTGAATCTGTGCATCTACTGACATCTCTGAAGGATAGTAATGATCCTGGTAATCTGCCATTCTTCCTTCTTCTATGAAAGATTTCACTCCATCAAGTGTTGAAGCAAGTTCAAAATCTCCTTCCTTACAAGGAACCGCTTTCTGTTCATCCAGATAACTCTGTACATTTTCATCTTTCAAAAGGAAATTAAGCACTTCATACGCTGCCTCTTTGTTCTCGCAATCTTTCATAACACTGAACTGAAGATCCACACCGGAGTTCAGCTTATTCTCTGATGCGTCATTATTGGCCGGCATTACAAAGGAATCGATATCCATATCCGGATTTACTGTATGAATCTGTGGGATTGCATAACTTCCGATCGTGTACATTGCAGATTCTCCGTTTGCAAATGCTGTACAAGCTCCATTGTAATCATAGGCAAATGGATCTTTTGGCCCATAGGCAAGCAGTGCCTGTGTCTTTTCTGCTACTTCTCTATATTCATCTGAAAATGTTGTCTCGCCTTTGTTCACCTGGCTGCAGACATCTGCCGGTGCAAGATCAACGGCGATCGCATTCCACGGTGCAAGACAAGTCCATGTATCTTTAAATCCAAAATACAATGGCTGGATTCCTTCACTCTGGATCTGTTCACAGAGGGCTATAAATTCATCCCAGGTTTCCGGAATTTCCCAGCCATATTCCTCAAACATTGCTCTGTTGTACAGAACTCCTGCTGCATTTGCCACATATGGAACGGCATACACGCCATCCTCAGGTACAAATTCCAACGCTTTATCTATATCCAGATAAGCCTGTTTTATAGAATCCAAACCTTCATAATCTGAAATATCCATAAGCATATCAGAATCTATAAAGTTAGAGAAATTGACATCTCCTCCGATTCCGATGATATCCGGAGCGTCTTCTCTGATAAAACGTGTTTTAAGTACTGTCATTGCATCATTTGGAGATTCAATCGTCAAATGAATATCATCATGAGTTGCATTGAATTCTTCTTCAATCTTTTCAAATGTTTTCACTGCCTCAGGTTTATACTGCACAAGCTCAATCTCTATTTTTCCACTGCTATCATTCTTCTGCCCGCAGCCTCCAAGTATCATTGCTGAAGTCATACAAAGCGTCAATCCCATGCAAATGATTCGATTGCTTTTCTTATACATTTCCTTACTCCTTCCTTCACCATACACCTTTCATTTTGACACATTCCGGAATATTTTTGTCATTTTACTTAGGCTATCTATTTGATAATCAAATTATAACATATCTTTATGCGACTATAAATACCAGTGTTTTTTATATTTTATACCAAAATGCAGTTTTTCTTGTTATATATTGAAGTTATCTAGCATTTTGATATATAATGCTATCAGAGGTGATTTATATGAGCGATTTACTTTTCTCTGTATTTCCAAATGAAAATTTTGTTGATCTGGGATTATATCAATATGGATGGGAACAATGTGCACCGGCTCACTCGTTCGGTCCTGCAGCAAGAAATCATTACATTTTCCATTATGTAATTTCCGGAACAGGAACATTACTTGCAGATGACGAGCATGGAAACACGACCGAGTGGCAAGTGAAAAGTGGACAAGGCTTCATGCTTTTTCCAGGTCAGGTCAATACCTATATTGCTGATTCTAAGCTTCCTTGGGAATACACCTGGGTAGAATTCGATGGACTTCGCGCCCGTGAGATTGTTACAAGTGCTGGATTAAGTCCGAACGAGCCTGTTTATCATGCCAGTTCGAAGGAACTTCGCAATCAGATGATGGACGAGATGCTTTATCTCAGCCGGCATTCGGAAGAGTCCCCTTTTCATCTGATTGGACATCTCTATTTATTTTTAGATTATTTCATGCGTTCTGCTGCGACAGTTCATGTGAAGCAAAACGGAAGTATCCGGAATTTTTATATTAAAGAAGCTCTTTCGTACATTGAACAGAATTTTCAGAATGATATTTCTGTAGAAGATATTTCCGCATTCTGCGGATTGAATCGAAGTTATTTTGGGAAAATCTTTCATGACACGATTGGACGTTCTCCGCAGGAATTCCTGATCAGTTATCGTATGACCAAGGCAGTAGAGCTTTTGAAGATCACTTCACTCTCGATTGCAGATATTGGAAATGCCGTCGGATATCCGAATCAGCTGCATTTTTCACGTGCATTCAAAAATGTCTATGGGATGTCACCAAGAAATTGGAGAAATGTGAATAAAATAGAATAAAATATGATTTTCTTAAAATATAATCAGAACCACCCGTCCAACGGGTGGTTTGCTCTAGGGCTATAAGCCCTTGTTACTAGGCCAGCGTCTCAAGGCGCTGGCTTTCTCTTTAGGCTATGGGAATTCTGTTTTCACATTCTTCCCACAGCTCCGTTCAAGCCATATTGCTCTTGACTCGCGCTACCCCTTAAGGGGCATTGTTACTACTTAGCATTAACCCTTAAAAGGGTCTTCATATTCTTTTACACTTAACTTATCCATTGCAATATCATGCTTTTCCTGTTCTTGGATATACTTTTTTATTGTTGCTTCATTTAATCCTACTGTGCTAACATAATATCCTTCCGCCCAGAAATGACGATTTCCAAATTTATATTTTAAGTTTGCGTGTTTATCGAATATCATAAGTGCACTTTTTCCTTTTAAATATCCCATAAATGATGATACGCTTATCTTTGGTGGAATACTTACTAACATATGGATATGATCTGGCATTAGATGTCCTTCAATAATTTCAACACCTTTATAACTGCACAATTGCTTTATAATATCTCTAATATCCTCTTTGTATTGATTGTAAATTACTTTTCGTCTATACTTTGGTGTGAAGACGATGTGATATTTGCACATCCACTTCGTATGTGCTAAAGAATTTGCTTTTTTAGCCATTATTTCTTATTGCACCACCCTCATAGCAAGTGATTTTCTATTTTGCACATTTCATGTGCTCAACTGACTGAAGTCATCAATTCTCTTTTCATTCAAGTTGTATAAAAAAAGAACAATGTAATGATAAGACATTGTTCTTTATATTTTACTATTATGCATTATTTTTTCTTTTTATTTTTTTTATTCTTTTTTTCTTTTCTTTTTACTGGCTTTTCATCTTCTCCAACAACTCTTGTCTTCGCAAGATAATCATGAATACTTCTTTGAGAAGCAGTGCTTAAAACAAAAACTCCTGAAATCATCGTAATAACCATTCCAATTAATTTTAAGTAATAATCAAAATAAAAACCAGTTGCAAGTGTAAGCATTTGTCTTAAATAATTAGTTACAACAATTGCTGAACCTTCTAATAAGAATAATCCAACCCCTTGTCTAATAATCAAAGTTTTTAAA
>OGDV01000546.1_pt1 | contig 12506 bp, 20 predicted proteins | sample 1570511 | NCBI WGS metagenome assembly OGDV01 (sample SAMEA2582179, study PRJEB24529) | metagenome | reverse complement strand
TATCTATAACTTCCCCATCTGTCAACGTATCATCCAGGATGATAGATTTAATCTGATTTGAAAGCCATGATGTGCCATTTTCAAAACTAAGAGCAACATGTCTTTAATATCGGAAACGCCATTCGGAATTCTGTTTGTCCCGAATGAATCAATTACTGATTCTGCATATTCTTTTGCTGCTTCTTCTAACTTCTGTTTCATAATTTACGCTAATTCAATTATAACCTTTTTAAAATTAACATATAAAGGCATTTCTGACATGCCCCCATTGCAATCCAACTGTCTTAAAGAGGGAACAACCTCTCCGTTATCATCAATCTCATAATATGCAATATAGGCTAACTTCTTCACTTCGGGGACCAATATCCTTTCATTGCTCAAAAGAGAAAACCTTTCATGAGCCGAGACTGTTATACAGATCTTGCTTCCAACAGGAAGCCCTTGGTTGGATTCAATGTATTCCTTTTCCAACTGCTCCTTTTCGCAATTCAATCCTTTTAACTTTAAATCGATGGCATCTCTTTTGCTCAGAAATTCTTCCTTATTCATGTTTTTTTGTCATTCTAATTGATTCTAACATACTTACCTGCTATATCACAGTCTCTTAATATTTCCGCGTTGTTTTCGCCAAAAGCAATAAGGATACTACCACAACCGGGCGAATCTCCACGAGTCCCGTCCGGGCGAAAGAAACGAATCCTATTGCGCAAAAACTTCATCGCCGTTGCTTTTTCAAAAATGATGTCTTGAAACATCTTTGAGTCGCAGCGATTGAAAAGTAAAGCGATACCGTTTCCATGCTCTGCCATTCTGCTGATGAATTTTTCAATTAGAGGTCGGGAATAAGGCGGGTTTAGCCATACACGGCCTTTCCATTCCTGTTTTAACCCATCGACGTTTTTGTTATACATCACCTTAGCTGTTTGCCATAGTGGGTTGACCGGGGCACACGGATCTAAATCAAATTCACCCAACGCATCTACAATCTCCTTCGGTGTATACCATTCATCGGTAGCGCATGCTGACCGTTCAAATTGTGTATTCATACCTGATCTGTTTTACTCTAATTGTTTATCGAAAATCTTAATACATTCAAATAAATAGTGCGCAATTATAGGTTGTACTGCATTGCCTATACACTCCGTTCTGTCCACCCTATCGGGAAGTTCATTAGACTTTCCAGCAAATCGGGGTGAGGGTATTGACTGTCTTGTTCTCCATCCCGGATATACTCGTGTATATTGCCCCGATAGGTAGGGCTTCCGAAATATCGATTCTTGGGTGCTCCTTTTGCCGTTGATTTCACAGGAGTAGGCAATACAATATAATCGCTCCCGACCCTGTTGTATACCAAAGTCGGTGCCTGATAAACATTGCCATTCTGCATCATACCCGATTTCGGAAAGGTCGCATAAGACCCGTTCAAATCCCCGAATAAGGAGCATTGGACTGTTTTCAATGATGATGTATTTAGGTCTAACTTCCCGTATAACTCGGTACATTTCAGTCCATAAGCCACTTCTTTCACCGACAATTCCGACACCTTTTCCAGCAACGCTGATGTCTTGGCAAGGGAATCCACCGCTGATGATGTCAACAAATGTTGGATTTGAATACGTTCTAATATCTCTGTTGATTTCATGGTTTTCTCCAAATTTTTTTTTGATTATACTTGCTTGATAGTCTTCATATTCGCAGCTCCAAAGTGTTTTTATTCCGGCAAACGCTGCACCCAAGCCGAAACCTTCTATCCCACTAAACAGAGAGCCATGAGTCAATTTACTTTGCTTCATCTCTAAATCGTTATGCGTCATTTGATAGTTTCATAAAACACATCCATATTGTTTTGCTCTGCCTTCCGGTAGTATGGCCAAACAACGGTTTGAACGGAATAACAGACAGAACTTCCGCAGCTTTTATCTGACTCTCGTTCCATTTGAATACAAGTGTACCGTTAGGCTTCAAGACGCGCATACACTCAGTAAATCCATCGTGTATGAGTGACTGCCAGTCTTTCGGTAGTTTCCCGTACTTCTTAGCCATCCATGAGGTTTCGCCAAGTGTTTTCAAATGTGGCGGATCAAACACCACCATGTAAAAAGAATTGTCCTCAAACGGCAAGTGGGTGAAATCGGCTATTATATCCGGTTTTATCTCTATGGTTCTGATTTTATCCCTGTCCTTGGCAGTTACTACCTCCGATCTCTTATCAACGAATAAGACAAGAGGATTATGTTTGTCAAACCAAAACATCCTACTGCCACAGCAGGCGTCTAATATGACCTTTGTTTCAATCATTCTTTTATTGTTTTTTAATTAATTACTTCCGCTAAACCTCCTTAAGCTCTCCATTGACTAGCATATACCATGTGTCAGCCTTAACCTTTTCCCCGTCAACTTCAAACGCCTTGACCTCCTTAATCGGGTAGGTATTACCGTTCCATTCTCCACGTTCTGCGAGGACTATCCAGCAACCTATAGCTCCCTTAGCCTTACACCCGTATCCGGCAGCAAGAGCAATGCTATCCTTGCCGGTGGCTGATGCTGCACCTCGGTAGCCTGTGGCTGATGCTGCACCTTGGTCACCTGTGGCTGATGCTGCACCTTGGTCACCTGTGGCTGTCTTACCCTCCTTCCACTTGCATTTTTCAAACGTAAACTTAACGGCTGCGTCTACAAGACTCTTAATACTTAGTTCAGCTCCTATGTGGATTTTTGAGCAAGCAATTTTCGTATCATCCGTATCTACGTCCATATCGCCAGTCCCCTCAACCTCGTGAAACTTATTCATGCCAACTAAGGCAGGTGGATAGTAACCGAACACGTCCAATGGATGGAGGCAGAAGTGAAATCCGTTACCGCAAGCCGTTATATCGCCTGTTTCTTCATAGTCCTTACCTTCTTCGTATTGGAAATCCCTACATGTCAAATTGGGGTTAAAACCTTTGTACCCTTTGATTTTGACAAATTCCTTTGGTAAGGTAACGTTATCCGGCAGGTTTGCTCTAAGTACCATGTACGCCATGTAGCTGGCGTCAAATCCGGCTATCCCGGTGCCAATGGCAGTTAGGAGGAATTCCTTTTCCGAATGCTCGTTAGCGTAATTCCCGAAGTTCCCTAAAAATACGACCAGTTCTTCTTCGGTAACTTTCTGCATATCCTTGTCCAGCGTAGGAATGGCATAGGACTGACCTTGTATTCCTTCTGCCTGCCCCATAATTGCACCAAACTTCTCAACTGCCAATCTAGCTGCACCTCCGGCGTGATTGCCGTTCATATTGCTTCCAAAAACGAATATTTGATTCTCTTTCAGTTCCTGAATATTCTCAGGTGTTAATTCTCTTTTCATGATTCCTGTTTGTTTCTGAGTTTGATTAATCCTTTTTTCTCACATTCCATTAAGAGAGGCATATCATCATCACTAATCCTGCATCTTGTCTCCCGATTGACCGACATGTAACACGGAAGATTAAACCTGTCAACTATCGCCTTAATCGCTTCCCTGTCCCTGGTTTGCCAATAGATCGTCACTGCTGATGACCTGTTACCTGTACACTCCATGCTCTTACGTCATTATACCATTTACCCTGGTGTTCTCTTGCAACAACGTTAAACTTCACCGTCACATCATCACCAATCGACAGGGGAGTGCTAATCGGTCCATCAGAGCTGAATATTGAAAACTTCATATTCTTCCCGTATTGAAACATCTCTGTGACGATATACTCATGGCATTCCCAATCCTTACCATCCTTCACACCTGTTCTCTTTCCCAGGTCTGCCGTAATTCTTCCTTTTATTTCGCAATTCATTTTTTATCCTCCTTATTTTTTACTGCCTTCTTAAGTCGTCCCGACTACCCTTCGGGCAGTATAGGACAAGTTGCCGTAAATTGTTAAATTTATATCTTTTCATTCGTAATCAATTGATTTCCAATATTTTATATCCGCACCTTATGGTGCTTTTTGTAAATCATGTAAAATATTGATTATCAATTAGTTATCTTCTTTTCTTAATTGGTGTAATCGACCCTGATTGAAATCCCGCAAGCAATTTTTCCTTGAATTCTGCTTCAAGCGGACCTATCTCTTCGATATACTTATCCTTTTCTTTGTGCCAGTTGTTGGCAAACACGCGGATGGTTTCCCATTGCTTCTTCGTCAACCTCCCTGCCTGGAACAACGCCTTATATCTTTCCTTATATCGAGTGACGCCAATCCTCTGAATTTCCCTGGCTTTATCCAATTGGGACAGCTTTACACCCTTTGCCGGCTGCAATTCCCTGATGAACTGCATCTCCGACCAATCCTTGTAAAATATCCGCCCGATTTTGTTCAGGGATGCATTATCAAGGAGTTCCGCCAACGGTATTGACTGGTGTTTATACACAGTCTCGATACGTAAGATATTGGCACCCACATTCCGTCCCTTTTCCCCGGCTTCAAAACTCTTGTCGTAGATCTTGAGCACCTTACGGTAATACTTGCTCTTCTCCGTAGTTTTTTGCCGGAATTCCGGGTAATTGGCATCGTTCCACAACACCCGACCGGCGGCTTCCTCCACCTGTCTGATGTATGCATCTGCCGGCATGGACATCTTCATTGTCACCCCTATCTCATAGTATGTCACTATTACATTCTCCATCTTCGCGCATAGCCTTAAGAGCAACTCATTGATCGTCCGTCCGGCATGGCTGAAGGTCATCGGGCGGCTGTTGTCCAGCTTGCCCGATTTCCCCCTGCTGTATAACTTGTGGATAGAGCACTTACACTTTAATGTATCACCCCGAATCTCGATGAAACAACCATCGAAATTCGCATAAGCCGTAGACTTGTAATAGATCTCATCGCCTTCGGTACACTGTTCCAGGTAGTTTTTAAGGACAATGGTATCTATATCGGCTGTGTCTATCTTTGCTTTGAATATCATTTTGTCAAACATGATAAGCTCAAGTTTCTTTCTTTTAATATTTTCTTATATCTTGACCGATAATCGGCAATCAATATCCGGTATTCTGCTTCGGAATACTTCACATAATCATTCTTCATCGATTCGAGCAACAATACCTTCTGTTCGCCATACTTCTGAATCAACCCTCTTCGGTATCCCTGTATATTACCCTCGTCAAACCGGTTACAGTTTCTGCATTGAGCGTTGCAATTCATCTCATTGTACCTTGTACTCATGTGCTGACGATTGATGTAATGACCACAGTCAGCTTGATTTATCGGCTTAATCAACCCGCATGAGATGCAACGGAATACGGTTGTCCCCGGTATCATATCGCGAAGCCTGATATATCGGGAAAATTCGGTGTCTGCGGTCCTCTTGAGAGATGCATTATTTGTTTTTTTGAGCATTTCTAAATCTATGTTTGATTATTTTTACAAATTGAGAGAGATTACGGAATCTGATTGCGTGGCTATACCACTCTTCACTACTTGCCTTATAAGGATACTTTTCAGCCTCCGGCACCCATTCCTTGTCCGCCAGCAGCGCAATGACAGCCAGGTATTCCTTACCGGCATTCCAAAATATTGCAAGGTCTCCGATTTCAGGAGGGGACTCGGTTTCCCCGGTCAAATCCAATACAAACTCCTTGTTATTGCCTTCAAACAAGATAACTATCTTGTCATTCTCCTGCTCCACGGATACTCGTGTGCATCCGGTAGGAATGGGTATTTCTCTTAATTTCATAACTGTTCGTTTTAATGGTTCCCGGATAGGCAATCAAGCCACACCGGGATAAAATGAGTAACCTATATGGCATTCAGTTTGAATGCGTGGGCGGTACGAGACTTGAACTCGCGACCTATAGCTTTGCCGAAGAAAAAAAACTTAACTACCAATACCATGAAAAGAGATTAAAAACACACAACTCTTCGATAACTGCCATCGCTCTACCCCTGAGCTAACCGCCCTTGTGCCGCTTCACCCTCACAGGTTAGACGGCTAAACCTAAACTAAAACTTATCGTAATTCATCCTTGGATGTACCATCGGAATGGATAATTATATCTTTAAACCGGGTAACCTCTATCTTCAGTATCTTCCAATCGCCTATAGTTCCTTTCATTCGCTCTGTGATGAGCTCTTTAGCCTGAGACACGTTATCGGCAGACACTATGTGGTTATATCTGCGAATCTTCACCTTACCTTTCGGGGTGATATCCGATATGCCGATAACGACCTTCCACCACTGTTCCTTGTCGAAACCGGATACTTCTTCAATGACTTCCCGTTTCAAGGTCATAACCTTAGCTTCTCCATACAGCGGGAAGCAATGCTTAACCAATACATTTTCGGCTTCCGTGAAGCCCATGGCATCAACCAGGTAAGTATCACTTACCTTTTTCCTCTTTCCATTAGGCAAAGTTGAAATACCTCTTACCACGTCTGTAAACCATTCTTTCATAACGTTACTGTTTAATATTCAAAACTATTCCCTATGCTATCCCAATGGGCACGGTTCCTGATATACTCATCCACCAATTGACCATCAGAGGGATTGCCTAACTCTTTCTTCAATGCCTGATATACATCGTCAGGCATGTTGTAGATAACCTGTTCGTCATGGTCACACTTGCCGGCAACACCCAGCAGAATCACGGCTGCTATTATCCACAGTATTTGTTTTGTTATCTTGTTCATCATCTTGATTTAATCGTATATGTCTTTTTAAATTTCCGTCCGTTTTGCCACTTTCTACTCCGACCAAAAACTCTTCCAGCTTCCTAATCGGGTCCTGGCATGAAACAAACATATCAGGACTCATCTCATCTTCATAGGTTTTGATCCCATTCACAAGAACCGATCTTCTTACTGATTTTAAAAACGAACAGCCTTCTTTAATAGCCTCGTTTTCATAGCATATACTTATCGATATATTCGTCACCTTCTTCATAGTCGTAATCTATCAGCATTACCTCTAGCTTTTATTATTTTTCTCCTCAGTAAATCCAACTTCCTTGCGTGGTCAATACGAGCGCAATTCAATTTGGCTACCTTTTCATAAAAGTTCCCAATATCATTCGACAACTCTTCTTCCAGAGAAGAAACCAACTTGCGGGCTTCCTGCTCTTCCGCCATGGCTAACGCCAACTTTCCTACTGCCATACCTCATTAAGATTTATTGGAAAATAATTTTAACGCCATCTCCACATCTACTACAATCGTTCTGCCTGATTGGGAAACAGCTCTCTTTATTGGTCCGTTCTTTAACTTTCGGGCGGTGGAATCTGACACATGGAATAACTCCTTAATTCCTTTCAAACCATATACTAATCGTTTCTCTGATTTAGATTGCGTGGGAACCACAGGTGTAATCTTTGAAACCAGGCTTTCAAAGAGTTCTTTCAACTCCCCTACGGTTAAATCTATCAACCTGGTATCATCGCTTATCCGTCTTTCAATTGGTATCATAATTTACCCTCCTTGATCCAGTTATAGATAGAATCCACGCGATAAATAAAGTCTGAATCGGTAACACCGGCTGACAATAGCTTAACGATCTCCTTCCTCAACTCAATATCATTACTACTTCTTTGAGAATTTTCTTCTGATGCAATTTTTACATCTTCCCATTCTTTCAGTTCGCTTACACAAATCTCTTTGAAATTTGCGCTATAAAAACTATCTATCATAAATCGTACAAGGCCTATCTCGCTACTCTCAAAAATATCCACAAATTCATGAGGGATTCTATCAGATATTATGGCATTAAGCCCATTATCCAATTTTACCTCATACGTTCCATCAGGACGCTGTTTCAATGTCAATACATATCTCTTTTCCATTTTCTTAAAAAGAAAAGCCCTCGCTTTTCTCAGCATAATTGGTGTTTGGCTGATACTTAGCAAGAGCTTTATTTATGTCCTAATTTACGGTAAACACCACTAAACCGTATCGTCTATTTTTTAATCTGATTTTTAGGATATTAAAATGGAAGTCACTATATTTGCCGTTGGAACAATTTTGGTGCGAACAAAATCACGGTTTATACCGTGACAGCCATTTTTATACCCTTTTGCAACCGATTGTTGATTGGTTACGGATGCAAAGTTATATTCATTTGAATAGAAAACAATAAAAATGGCTTAAAAGTTTTATTCAAAATGAATATTTAGAAACGTTTTAAATAAGACATTGTAAACTTATGATAGATAGAGTTAAAGAAGTTTTAAGAGCTAAATCTAAGTCAGTCAGAGAGTTTGCTGAATTAATAGGTGTAAAACAAGTCACCCTCAATCAGCAATTAGCCGGAGACAGAAAATTAAGCCTTGATATAGTTCAATCTATTTTGAATTCATTTGAAGACATATCATCTGAATGGCTTCTCCGTGGTAAAGGTGATATGATTAAGCCTCAACATGAGCAGATAGTTGAGCCTCAACCTGCACTCATCAACGCAGTAGGAGATACACCCGAAGCATCCATACTCTATCATATATATAATGATACCATAAATAGGATGAAAGAACTTGTGGAAGAAAATGCAAATCTCAAGAATCAGATCATTGAATTGTCCGAAGGCAGTGAACGAATAGCCAATCTTTTAAGAGACATTCGGAATGATAACAAAAAACTTGACCAAGAGAATAGAGAATTAAGAATAGAAGTGATGATTAAAGATGCACAACTTTCAGAGAAAGAAAAAATGGTATCAGATTATAAGGATATACTAAAAGAAGCTATTTAACATGAATGATTATATATCAAAATATTGGAGCTGCTATCTCTCTATTGGTGCAATCATTGTTAGTCTAGTATCCATAATGATTTCTTCTCCTAGATATACACCTATCAACATAGATTATCTCGGAGTTATTGCTGGTGTATTATCCATATTGGTGACAATACTTTTAGGATGGCAGATATGGACTGTGATATCAATTGACAATAAAATCAACAATTCTGTTGAGTCTATGAAAAAGAACATAGTCAAAGAACTTTCCAAAGTAGAAGAACGCGCCAACAATATTATATTATATGCTAACACCGTATCGAACGCACGTATAGACATGATTGAGAAAAATTACGCTTCTGCAATCTTCTGTGCTATCCAGTCTTCTGGAATAGCTAAAGATATGGCGGCAGATGATATGAAAGAAACGAGTATTAAGTTCTTTCTCGAAATCTACGAAAAACATAAGGATGATAAAACAATAGCAAGTATGGATAAAGAAAGCATAGTAACGATTATTCATACACTAAACCAACTCAATGACGATAGATGTATACCTATCCTTAGATTTTTTCTTTCAATTCTGGATTAAACCTCAATGAAAATTCCAAGTATTTAATAGCTATCAATCTATGGAGTTTTTTATTACTTTCCGCAATTTCTTTATATTGTCTCTTGCAGTTTTTAACCTTCCAGAATAAACGGAAATAAGCTATGATTAAAAACAGATTAAATAAAATCAATATAATAATTATAAATTCCATATTTTTTATTTGAATATAATAATAAAACAGCAACCAATTATGAATAGTTCATGATTTTAAAACAAAATATATTATTCCATTGTTTAAATTTAGAATTATCGCAAATTTAATCAAAAACAATGAAAACTAATACCAAGTCACTTGCTATCATTATAATAGAGCAAGAAAAAGAAATTAAAGAACTGAGAAGGCAACTTAATACTGTTATTACTACGGCATCTTCTGGCAAATGCCTAGCTTGCCTACTTAAATTTATCAAAATTAAAAAATAACAAATTCACTATGAAATATCTATTATTATCAATCTTCGTTATAATTCCTACTTTATCGTTTTCACAACTGATACAAGGAAGGCATGCTATATTAGAATCAAAAGTTATATCTAATTTGATTCAGACCCCTAGCAATAAATTTCCTTCGAATACTGCTTTTATAAATGTATATGAAAACGAAATCGTTAATATTGAAATATCAGGCTATACAGCCTTTACTTATAAAATTAAAGATTACCATATAAATGAAAAAGGGAATTATGTATACACCTCATGCATAGAATTACAATCCGGCTTATATACTAGTATAATTCTTGAGCCTGATAAAGAATTAAAAAATAGATGGACTCTAAAAATAAGACGATCCGATGAATATTTTGATTTTTTTATTTTTAATATGGAATAGCATATGAACATCAAACGAACAACTACCTTTCTCTTGGACAAGGAGAAAGGCAAGCCCGATTCCAAACTCCGATATAGGATTAAGTGGAACGGCAACACAGTAGCCTTTAATATTGGCTATCGAGTAGACAACAACAAATGGGTAGCTGAAGCCCAGCGATGCAAGGTAAACACTACCCATGGTAAGAAAAAGGTACCGGCATCGACCATCAATGCCGAGATAAACCGATTCGAAGAGCTGATTAATGATGCCTTCTTTTTTTTCGAGCAAACCGAGCATATACCCTCCACGGATGAATTTCGGAATGAAGTCAATAGAAGGAATGGGAGAGTTGTAGAAAAAGAAGAAAAAACCATCTTCGATTATTATATGCAATTCATTGCGGAGCAGGGTAAAGAAAACAGCTGGTCCGAGAATACATATAAGAGGCACAAAACCACAATGAACCACTTAAAGAAGTTTGCCCCCAATCTTACCTTTGCAGACCTCACACACGAAGGATTATCCCAGCTCGTTGACTACTTGATGAACGTAGAGATAGACGATGAAGTCGGAATGAAGAACCGTACCGCGAAGAAGTATATCAATCTGACTAAATGGTTCCTCAGATGGGCAGCGGACAAAGGGATTAATAAAGAACTTGCATTTATGACGTTTAAAGAAAAACTGAAAACGATTCCGTCAAAGGTGATATACCTCGAATGGGACGAATTAATAAGAGTGTACAACTCATCATTCCCGGATGAGCCTCATCTTGAAGTAGCGAAAGACGTATTCTGTTTCCAGTGCTTCACCTCCCTGCGATATTCTGACGTGAAAAACCTTAAGAAAGCTGACGTCTTCGATGGGTATATTACCACCACAACGATTAAGACAGACGAGCCATTAAAGATAGAGCTTAATAAGTACTCTAAAACCATATTGGACAAATACAAGGACATAAAAGGTATCTATGCGCTTCCTGTTCCTGTCAACCAACGGATGAATAAATACATAAAAGAAGTATGTGCAGTTTGTGAAGTCAATGAACCGGTGTGCATAACCTATTACAAGGGTTCGGAAAGAATAGATGAGATACACCCCAAACACGAATTAATCGGCACACATTGCGGAAGGAAAACCTTTATATGCAACGCGCTCATGCTAGGCATCGCACCTAATATTGTGATGAAATGGACAGGACACAGAGATTACAAGTCCATGAAACCCTATATTGACATAGCAGACAAAGTAAAACAGGAAGCTATGACTCTCTTTAATCGTTAGTCCCTATTTTAGTCCCCATATCGGTTAAATAGTTGATATTCAATATCAATTGTACACCCGATGAGAATCGAACTCATATCGTCGGAACCGGAATCCGGTATTCTATCCATTGAACTACGGGTGCGTTGTTTTAATGAACGCGCAAAAGTACAAAATATATTTTCTTTCTCCTAATAAAAAGCTCACTTTATGAAACAATATAATATTTTGCTCTATAAAACAAGCTTAAAACAAACAATTTGACTATATTTTCAACGAAAACAGTAGCATTATCACAAATAATGCCTATATTTGCGAACTATTAAAATAATTAGAATGATATATAATGAGTTACCTTATTAAACCTGCCAACTATAAACCTTTGCTGGATTTAAAGCAAACAGAGTTGGGTATCAAGCAAATAAAAGAGTTCTTCCAGCAGAACTTATCATCTGAATTGCGCCTTCGCCGTGTGACAGCACCACTATTCGTTTTAAAAGGAATGGGTATCAATGATGACTTAAGCGGAACCGAACGTCCTGTTTCCTTTCCTATCAAAGACTTAGGAGATGCACAAGCTGAAGTTGTTCACTCACTTGCCAAATGGAAAAGACTGACCTTAGCGGAATATAATATCGAACCCGGATACGGAATTTATACCGATATGAATGCCATCCGTGCAGACGAAGAACTGGGCAACTTACATTCACTCTATGTCGACCAGTGGGACTGGGAACGAGTGATTACCAAAGAACAACGCAATGTCAATTTCCTGAAAGAAATTGTCACCCGTATTTATGCAGCCATGCGCCGCACTGAATATATGGTATGTGAAATGTATCCGCAAATCAAGCCTTGCCTGCCCCAGAAACTTCACTTTATCCATGCCGAAGAATTGCGCCAACTGTATCCGGACTTGGAACCCAAATGCCGCGAACATGCCATTTGCAAGAAATACGGTGCAGTGTTCATCATCGGTATCGGATGCAAGCTGAGCGACGGTAAGAAGCACGACGGACGCGCCCCGGACTACGACGACTATACCAGCAAAGGGCTGAACGACCTCCCCGGACTGAACGGTGACCTCCTGCTATGGGACCACATCCTGCAACGCAGCATCGAACTTTCCTCCATGGC
>OGDV01000538.1_pt1 | contig 12840 bp, 10 predicted proteins | sample 1570511 | NCBI WGS metagenome assembly OGDV01 (sample SAMEA2582179, study PRJEB24529) | metagenome | reverse complement strand
CTCGCCCCATCGCCAAAGGCGATTTAAAATGGCGAGATGCGTTGCTGGTCGCACAACGTGTGAACAGTAACAAATATACAGTTGACAGTAATTAAAAAAGGAGAAGGCATATGTGTGGATTTGCAGGATTTGTCGGAGAAGTTGATGACAGAGAACAGGTACTTGTTAATATGATGAATACAATCGTACACAGGGGACCGGATAGTGCGGGAAAGTATGTGGATGAAGATGCAGCACTCGGATTTCGCCGTTTGAGTATCATAGATCTTTCTTCCGTTGGTGATCAGCCGTTGTACAATGAGGATCGCAGCATGGTTCTTGTATTTAATGGAGAGATTTATAATTACCAGGACCTGAGAGAAGAACTGAAAGCGGCAGGTCATGAGTTTGTATCGAATACAGATTCAGAGACACTGATTCATGGATACGAAGAGTGGGGCGAGAAGCTGGTAGACCGTCTTCGAGGAATGTATGCTTTTGCAATCTGGGATACAAAGAAGAAAAGATTGTTTGCAGCGAGAGATATTTTCGGAATCAAACCGCTATATTATGCGAATATGAATGGTACATTGATGTTTGCTTCTGAAATCAAAGCATTTATGGAGCATCCGAAGTTTGATAAGGTGTTCAATGAAGAGGCACTTGGAAACTATCTTTCTTTCCAGTTTGTTCCTACGAATGAGACATTTTTTAAAGGAGTGTTCTGTGTACAGCCAGGACATTACTTTATATATGAAAATGGAAAAATGAACATTACACGTTATTTTGAACCTCATTTCACAGGAGACTGTAAGAAGCCTTTCAAAGAAGTGGTGGATGATGTAGAACGTGTGATGAAGGATTCCGTTGAGAAGCATAAAATCAGTGATGTAGAGGTTGCTTCTTACCTTTCCAGTGGTGTGGACTCCAGTTATCTGACTTATCTGGGACAGGTGGATCGTACTTTTACAGTCGGATTTGATGAAGGAAAGTACAGTGAGATTCAGGATGCAAAGGAATTTGCAGCAAGCATTAACATGAAGAATGACGCTAAGGTGATTTCACCGGAAGAATATTGGGATAAGCTTTCGGATATTCAGTATTATATGGATGAGCCGGTCGCAGATCCAGCTGCAATCGCACTTTATTTCCTCAGTGCAGAAGCGTCCAAGAAGGTTAAGGTAGTTCTTTCAGGAGAAGGTTCTGATGAATTGTTTGGAGGATATAATATTTATTGTGAACCTTTGGAACATACTTCTTTTAATAAAATACCGATGCCGGTACGCCGTTTCCTGGGTGCGTTTGCAGAACGCTGTCTGCCACGTGGTATGAAGGGAAGAGGTTTCCTTATGCGTCACGGAAAGACATTGGAAGAGAGATATTTCGCAAATGCGACGAATATTTTTACAGAGCGTGAGGCAAATCGTATTTTGAAAAAAGGATGTAAGCCGGGAATCCAGAAAGTGACAAAACCATTGTATGCACGTGTAAAAGGAAAAGATCCTGTGACAAAGATGCAGTATGTGGATCTTCATTTATGGCTGGTGCATGATATTCTGATGAAGGGTGACAAGATGGGAATGGCGAATTCTCTTGAAGTCAGAGTTCCGTTCCTTGACAGAGAAGTACTTGAACTTGCCGAGACGCTTCCGTTAAAATACAAAGTACGTGCGCCAAAGACGAAGGTTGCATTGCGTGCTGCGGCAGAGCGACATATCAGAAGTAAGACAGCGGAGAAGAAGAAACTGGGATTCCCAATTCCGATTCGTGTATGGTTGAAGGAAGAGAAGTATTATAATATTGTAAAAGAGATGTTTGAGTCTGATGCAGCGAAGAAGTTCTTTGATACGAAGCTCCTGCTTAAGATGCTTGATGATCATAAGAACGGAAAGAATACGAATGAGAAGACGGATAATAGCCGTAAGATCTGGACAGTTTATATCTTCCTCGTATGGTATGACAGATTCTTTGAGCATGGAAAACCGATTCATCCGGCGATGAGTGTTCAATAATAAAAAATGTATCTGCTGTTTATTAATTGGGAATGTTAAAAAATAGAATAGATACAGATTTTAGATGGGAGTATGTATGAGAAACTATGAGAGTGATGCTTATAGGAAGTATCGAAGCTCAATGGAGCAGAGACAGAAGGTTGTGAGAACATCAGGTTCTCCATATTCTCAGCAGACTGCGGTACAAGGGAAACGGCAAATAGCGGAAAGGTCTGCGAGTACAAAACGTAAAAGGACAAGAGAAAAGGGAAAACCTTATTATGATTATGATCTGCTTCTTGTAATTATTTTTCTGATGTGCTTTGGACTTGTAATGCTTTACAGCAGTAGTGCCTACAGTGCACAGAATGATTATAATAATGATATGTTTTTCTTTACAAGACAGGCGATTATCGGTATTATCGGATTTATTGCAATGTTTATCGTTTCTAAGATTGACTATCATCTGTATGGTGCGTATGCAAAAGAATTTTTTTGGTTTTCAATGTTTTTGATGGCATTGGTGCAGACACCACTTGGCAAGACAGTAAATGGAGCAAGAAGGTGGATCAGGCTTCCTGGTGGCTTGTCATTGCAGCCGGCAGAGTTTACGAAGATTGCGGTGATTCTATTTATAGCATATGAAATCTGTCTCTTTGGGCAAAAGGCGAAAAAATGGGATGGAATTAAGATCCTGCTTGGTTATGGCCTTGTTGCAACACTGGGAGTCTTTCTATTGACGGATAATCTGAGTACAGCAATTATTGTGTTTGCAATTACATGCATTTTAATTTTTGTTGTACATCCGAAGACAAAACCATTTGTTGCTGGAGTAATTGCAGCAGGAATCGTGGGAATCATTGGAATTATTTTTTTGAAATATACACTTGCAGAAAGTGATAGCTTTCGTATGCGCCGAATCATTGCATGGCTGAATCCAGAGGCGAATGCTGATAAAGACAGCTATCAGTTTTTACAGGGATTGTATGCGATCGGTTCGGGAGGCTTCTTTGGAAAAGGACTTGGAAACAGTACACAGAAGCTGCATGCGATTCCGGAGGCACAGAATGATATGATTCTTGCGGTTATCTGTGAAGAACTTGGAGTGTTTGGTGCAATTCTCGTTTTGTGTCTGTTTGCCTTTATGCTTTATAGATTATTGTTCATAGCGAGAAATGCACCGGACTTGTATGGTGCGTTGATTGCAACAGGTATTTTTGCACATATTGCACTGCAGGTTACTTTAAATATTGCGGTTGTAACCGGATTGATGCCTACTACCGGAGTTACGCTTCCATTTATAAGCTATGGAGGTACGGCAATTGTGATCTTGCTGGCCGAGATGGGAATTGCGCTTGGAATATCTTCTAAGATACGGTTGAAATAAATTCTCCCTCTTTTCAACTTGACTGAAGTGTGTTATATTAATATGTAGTATTAAAAACCACGTAAAGTAGGATGAAAAAATATGCGATAGAGCATGGGAGGATATAAGTTATGAGTTACAGAGTGATCGTAGATAGTTGTGGAGAGCTGACTCCACAGATGAAGGAGAGTGGAATTTTTAAGACGGCTTCTCTTAGCATGGAAGTGGATGGCTTTCACATTCCGGATGACGAGACATTTGATCAGGCTGATTTTTTAAGAAGAGTGGCTGCAAGCGAGGAATGTCCGAAGTCATCCTGTCCATCCCCGGAGCGTTATATGGAATTATACAAATGTGATGTTGACAGAGTCTATGCAGTTACTTTGTCAGGGGAATTGAGCGGATCTTATAACAGTGCACTTCTTGGAGAGAAACTTTATAAGGAAGAAGGCGGAGAAGAAAAGATCCATGTATTTAACTCTCGTTCAGCATCTGTCGGAGAGACGTTGATCGGACGAAAGATTCAGGAATGTGAAGAAGCCGGAATGGATTTTGAACAGGTAGTTGAAACGGTAGAAGCTTATATTGAAGAACAGCATACGTATTTTGTTCTTGAGAATCTTGATACACTTCGTAAGAATGGACGACTGACAGGACTGAAATCTCTGGTAGTCAGCGCATTGAATATCAAGCCTGTTATGGGGTCTACCCCAGAGGGAACAATCTGTCAGTTGGATAAGAGCAGAGGAATGAAGAAAGCTTTGGCGAAGATGGCAGAGCATGTCGCGAAGGACGCTGTAAAACCGGAGGAGAAGATTCTTGCAATTGCACATTGCAACTGTCCGGAACGTGCAGAGGTCGTCAGAAAATTGATTTTGGAGAAAGTGAAGGTGAAAGATTCCTTTATTGTAGATACAGCAGGAATTAGTAGTATGTATGCGAATGATGGTGGAATTATTGTTGTACTTTAAGATGTGCTGTGGTAAAATAATTGCTAAAGACCTAATAGGAAGGGAGCAGGCAAGAGATGAGTCAGGCGAAGGTGGATCGTTATAAGAAGGAAAAGGCGGACCGAAAGAAGACAATGCGTAAAGAGAAGATCATGCGCAATGTAAAAAGATGTGTAGCGGGAGTAATTGCACTTGCAATTGTTGGCTGGTTCGGATATTCAGCATATGATCTGCATTCTTCCAACCAGGAACGTGCAGTTGCAGAAGTGAACTATGACTCTGTTAAGGATTATCTGAGTACACTTTCAGCAGAATAAGGTTGTTATAATTACATATAGTGCAATAAAAAGAGGTTGTCGTATTAAGTGATACGTCCTCCGGTTATAGGATTTTTATATTTCGTTATCCTATATGAAGGTGGCATATCATTGTTAAAGCGGCAACCTCTTTTTGTGTTTCTTGCAACCAAAACAGGAAGTGAACAGTAACGTGAACTCTGAAAAGAAACGAAAAAGTTCATAAAAAGGACTTGAAAAAGGTGGAAGTGTGGTTTACAATGGAGCTAAGTGGTGAGAAGTGGTAGAATGTGGTGCAATATGGAGAAGGAGTGGAAGCAAAGGGATTGCGGTAGTGATACCTTTAGCGAACGCGAACATTTCCATAGATTCCAGAGAAAGGGTTTCGTATGTTATTAGGAGAGTTTAACCATAACATAGACGAAAAAGGCAGACTGATCATCCCGGCAAAGTTAAGGGAAGATCTTGGTGACAGCTTCGTGATCTGTAACGGATTAGAGGGCTGTCTATTTGTCTATTCCCAGGAAGAATGGAATAAATTCGTAGCCGAACTCGAAAGCTTACCACGAATGAACAAGGATGCCAGAATCTTTAAACGCTACTTTTTTGGAAGTGCGTCTGAGGGCAGTTTCGACAAGCAGGGGAGAGTTCTTGTCCCACCGTCACTTAGAAAGAATGCACATCTGGAGAAGGAAGTAGTTCTGGTCGGAGTCCAGGATCGTGTTGAGATCTGGGACAAGGCACTCTGGGAAGAGAAAAACCAGATCAGCGAGGAAGATCTGGATGCGATTGCAGAACGTATGGAAGCGATCGGAATTCGCATCTGATGACAACAAAGACCGCCAAGTGAGGCAGTCAGAAGGAGGAGTCTATGGCATTCGAGCACGTTTCAGTGCTGTTGCATGAGACAGTAGACGGTTTGAACGTAAAACCGGATGGCATCTATGTGGATGCCACGTTGGGTGGAGGCGGACATGCATATGAAGTCTGTACAAAGCTTGGCGAGCAGGGGAGATTAATAGGTATAGACCAGGACGCTGATGCGATTAAAGCAGCAGGAAAACGCCTGGAAGGTTTCGGGGAGAAGGTCACAATAATCCGGAGCAATTATTGTGATATGAAACCGCGGCTTCATGAGATAGGAATTGATAAAGTAGATGGAATTACAGTAGATCTTGGAGTTTCTTCTTATCAGTTGGATACAGCTGAGAGGGGATTTTCATATCGGGTTGACGCACCTCTTGATATGCGTATGGATCAGCGTCAGAAGATGACAGCCAGAGACATTGTCAACGACTATAGTGAATCGGAACTTTATCGTGTGATTCGTGATTATGGCGAGGACAGATTTGCTAAAAATATCGCGAAGCATATTGTTGCAGAACGCACAAAAGGTCCGATTGAGACAACAGGACAATTGAATGAGATTATCAGTCATGCAATACCAATGAAGATTCAGAAGACGTCAGGACATCCGTCAAAACGTACATTTCAGGCTCTTCGAATTGAATTGAATCATGAGCTTGATGTTTTACGGGATACATTAGATGATATGATCGATCTGTTGAATCCAGGAGGAAGACTTTGCATTATTACATTTCATTCGCTTGAAGACAGAATTGTGAAGAGTTCTTTCCGTAAGAATGAGAATCCGTGCATTTGTCCAAGTCATTTTCCGGTTTGTGTATGTGGAAATGTATCCAAAGGGAAAGTGATCACCAGGAAGCCAATCCTTCCGTCAGAAGAGGAGCTGACGGTAAACAGCAGATCAAAGAGTGCAAAGCTTAGAATCTTTGAACGTGCATAATTTGATATCACAGGGAGTATTTAGAGTATAAACGAAACGTTCCTCCGGGAAGGGGAGAGCCCGGCGGAACAAGAATTCAGAGAAAGGACAGGAAAGCGATGGCGAGAAACATAGGTCGCAGACAGCAGAATAGACCAGCAGCAGACTGGAACCACTTCTATGTGTACGGTAGTGCCGTGCGTCAGCCAGAAGCTTTACCGTCTGGAAATGGGGCAGTTCGTAAGCCGAAGAAAAAAAGAACAAGCCGTCAGGTGATTAAAAACCGGCATCGTGCGCAGCGGATCAGTCCGGCATATGCGACTTTTCTAATTGTGGCGGCAGTCTGTGCGGTTTTTATATGTGTTATGTATTTACGCTTACAGGCAGATGTTTTGAATCGTGCAGATCAGAGCACAGCGCTGCAGCAGGAACTGACGGATCTGAAGGAATCAAATGATACTGCACATCAGGAAGCAGAAGATTCTGTTAATCTTGAGACTGTTCGTGAGAAGGCAATGAACGAGATGGGAATGGTTTATGAGTCTCAGGGCAAAGTGATTCATTATCAAAGCCCGACAAGTGACTATGTAAAACAGTATGATAACATCCCGGAAGATGGCGTTTTAGCGCAATCCAAGGATGTGAAAAATAAGGAATAATGGAAGATGGCAGGAAGAAAAAGAAGGAAGAACAGATTTCAATTTCTGACTAAAAAATTCCCGGTAAGAATGCAGAGAAAGCTGGTACTGCTGTTTATAGCAGTTATACTGGCTTTTCTTGTTCTTGTAGGAAGAATTACATACATTAATGTTACGAAGGGAAGCAAGTATACAAAGCTTGTACTGAATCAGAAAATTTATGACAGTAAGACAATTCCATATAAACGTGGAGATATTCTGGATAGAAACGGTACAAAAATAGCGACAAGTGAAAGGGTTTATAATGTGATTCTTGATGTTGCTGTAATGACAGATAAAGAAGAATATATAGATCCTACGATTAAAGTATTGAATAAATGTTTCGGAATCAGTGAAAAGACAGTACGAGAGATTGTAGAAGAAAAACCCAATAGCAGATATATTGTATTGAAAAAAGGAATCGATTACGAGACGGCTCAGAAATATAATGAGATAAAGAATGATACTGAGAATTATCCAAATGTAAAGGGAATCTGGCTGGAGGATGATTATAACAGAACATACCCATATAATACGCTGGCAAGCGATGTGATAGGCTTTACTTATTCCGGAAATATAGGAGCAATTGGAATTGAGAGTGCTTATAATGATGTTATGACGGGGACAGATGGCAGAGAGTATGGTTATCTGGATGAAGATGATACAGTCGAACAGAATGTAAAAGCAGCAAAGAATGGGAATAATGTTGTTACAACGATTGATATTACCTTGCAGAGTATTGTGGAAAAATACATTCAACAGTTCAATGAAGAACATGCCGGAGAAGAAGGAAGTGGAGTGACCGGTAGCAAGAATACAGCGGTTATGATCATGAATCCGAATACCGGAGAGATTCTGGCTGAGGCCTCTTACCCTAATTTTGATTTGAACAAACCAAGAGATCTGTCCAGTATTTATTCCGAAGAAAAATGGAATGCTATAGATGAGAAGGATCAATTGAATATATTGAGTAGTATTTGGAGAAATTTCTGTGTCAGTGATGCATTTGAACCGGGGTCTACAATGAAGCCGTTCACTGTTGCAGCCGGATTGGAGACAGGAACTCTTACCGGAGATGAATCTTATTATTGTGGTGGTTATCTTCATGTGGGAGATAATGATATCGGATGTCATCTTCGTTCTGGACATGGAACAGAAAGCACAATGGATGCGATTGCCAATTCTTGTAACGTTGCATTGATGGAAATGGCTGAGAAAATCGGAATTGATAATTTTATCAGATATCAGCATATTTTTGGCTTTGGAGAATATACGGGAATTGATCTTCCGGCAGAGGCATCAACAGCAAGTCTTCTGTATACAGCTGACACGATGACACCGGTTGATCTTGCAACAAATTCTTTCGGACAGAACTTTAATGTGACAATGACTCAGCTGGCAGCAGGGTTCAGTTCTCTGATCAACGGTGGTTATTATTATGAACCGCATGTTGTAAAGCAGATCCAGGATGAGAATGGAAATGTGATTGAAACGAAGAATCCCGTATTGCTCCGTAAGACGGTTTCGACAGAAACATCTGAATTAGTAAAAACATATTTACAGGCGGTAATGCAGTATGGTACAGGTAAGAGAGCCCAGGTGGAAGGATATGATATCGGAGCGAAGACTGGTACGGCGCAGAAACTTCCACGTAAAGATGGAAAATATCTTCTTTCTTATATCGGATATGCTCCACAGGAGAATCCGGAAGTTGTTATCTATGTGGTAATTGATGAAGCAAATGTAGATGCACAGGATAATAGTTCATTGGTTCTTGAACTTGCGAAGAATATCATGTCAGAAGCATTTCCGTATCTTGGTATCACAACCATGGAAGAGACAGGGGAAAGTCAGACACAGCAGAGCGGTCAGAGCTTTGAAGATACAGAGTATTCTGATTATGATCAGGACTATACAGATGATTACAGTAATGAAGACGGCTCATATGTTGATGAAAATTATAAGCCGGATTTGGACAGCTGGGCAACATCATCCAATATAGATTAAGTTTTATAGCAGACAGGCAAACAGGAATAACTCCGAAAAAGACATAATACATTGTAGAAATGTCTTTCTCGGAGTTATTTTTTGTGAAAAATAAAACATATAACCGAAAAAAAACAATAGTTGTTTTTTTCTGCGCAGTTCTTTTGATTTCGGCTCTTTTCGGAAGACTTGTTTATCTGATGATTTTTGACGCTGCACACTATCAGAAGCTGGCAAAAGATCTTCATGAGCGAGAAAGAAAAATCAAAGCGGCAAGAGGAGAGATTGTTGACAGAAATGGAGTTGTCCTGGCAACGAACAGGACGGTATGCACAATTTCCGTGATCCATAATCAGATGAAAGATCCGGAGCAGGTGATCGCAGCTCTCTGTCAAGCACCTGGAAAATAGTAATAAACCATCCGTAAAAAAGTAGAAAAAGTGTCTTCGATGGAAAAAATTAAAACAAATGTGGAAAAAGAAACGGGGGATAGAATCCGTAATCTGGATCTTGCAGGAGTAAAAGTAGATGAGGATTTTAAAAGATATTATCCTTATGATACATTTGCATCCAGAGTTCTTGGATTTACAGGTGGGGACAACCAGGGAATCATCGGACTTGAAGTAAAATATGAAGAGGTATTAAAAGGAACCGATGGAACCATTCTTACAGTGACGGATGCGAGAGGAGTCGAACTTGAGAAAGTAGCAGAAGACAGGATTGAACCTGTGGCCGGGAACACGCTTCAGATTAGTCTGGATCATAATATTCAGAAGTACTGTGAACAGGCAGCAAAAAAGGTTCAGGAGGAAAAACAGGCGGATAGTGTATCTGTATTGCTTATGAATCCGCAGGACGGAGAGATATTTGCAATGGTAAATACACCGGAATTTAATCTGAATACCCCTTTTGAATTGATTGATGTGGATGAAAATACAGAACAGACGGATGAACAGGCTCAGGAGATGTTAAATCAGATGTGGCGAAATTCCTGTATTAATGACACATATGAGCCGGGATCAACGTTTAAAATCATTACAGCATCAGCATGTCTTGAAGAAGGTGTCGTTTCTTTGTCGGATACATTTTCCTGTCCGGGATACCGGATTGTAGAAGACAGAAAAATCCGGTGTCATAAGGTTGGTGGACATGGACAGGAAACGTTTATCCAGGGGATACAGAATTCCTGTAATCCGGTATTTATTGATATTGGTCTTCGGCTCGGAGCAGAGAAATTTTATGCTTATTTTAAACAGTTTGGATTACTTAGTCTGACGAATATTGATCTTCCGGGTGAAGCGGGAACAATTATGCATAACGTAGAAGATATTGGTCTTGTGGAATTGGCAACGATTTCATTTGGACAGTCGTTCCAGGTAACACCGGTTCAAATGGCAACAACAGTAAGTTCGCTGGTTAATGGGGGATACCGGGTGACACCGCATTTTGGAGTGGCAGTTCTTGAAAAAGACGGAACAGAGATACGAAAGCTGAAATACAAAAAGAAGAATGGGATTGTATCTGAAAAAACATCGGAGACGATGAGAATACTTTTGAAGAGTGTGGTAGAAGAAGGATCTGGTAAAAATGGATACATTGAAGGATATTCGATCGGAGGCAAGACTGCAACATCACAGACTCTTCCAAGAAGCGCAAACAAGTATATTTCATCGTTTATAGGGTTTGCACCGGCGGAAGATCCGCAGGTTCTTGGAATTGTAGTGATCCGTAACCCACAGGGGATTTATTACGGAGGAACGATTGCAGCTCCGGTTTTGCGCAGCATCTATGACAATGTACTTCCGTATCTCGGGATTGAAAAAAACTGACCAATGGAGTATACTGTAAAGTGCATTTTGAGAATCTGATGACAGAAAAGTACATAAGAAAGATTCTCTGTGTAAAACAAAAGAAATGAAGAGGTGTATATATGAACAGTCATGTAGTGATTCCGGTATTGATTGCATTTGTTATAAGCCTTGTGCTTGGACCGGTGGTCATTCCTTTCCTGAGAAGGTTAAAGATGGGCCAGACGGAGCGTGTGGAGGGTGTGCAGTCTCATTTGAAGAAGGCAGGAACACCTACAATGGGAGGTATTATCATTCTGGCAGCTGTCGTGATTACGTCCCTGTTTTATGTGAAAGATTATCCAAAGATCATCCCGGTACTTTTCCTTACAGTAGGATTCGGACTGATTGGATTTCTGGATGATTATCTTAAAGTTGTCATGAAACGTTCAGACGGACTTTTTCCAATGCAGAAGATGGCACTCCAGATTGTAGTGACAGCAATTTTTGCATTTTATATCGTAAAAGTAGCGAAGATTCCGCTTACAATGATCGTTCCATTCTCCGGCGGTTATGAATTGAATCTTGGATGGCTTGCAATTCCGGTTCTTTTCTTTGCAGTGATTGGTACAGTTAATGGAACAAACTTTACGGACGGACTGGATGGTCTTGCATCAAGCGTAACCGTTTTGGTGGCAACTTTTTTCACAGTTGTAGCAATAGGAACGAAGAGTGGGATTGAGCCGATCACTTGCGCAGTTGTCGGTGCATTGATGGGATTCCTTCTTTTTAATGTGTATCCGGCCAGTGTGTTCATGGGAGATACAGGTTCTCTTGCATTAGGTGGGTTTGTTGCAGGAACAGCATATATGATGCAGATGCCTCTTTTTATTCTGATCGTGGGTCTGATCTACCTGGTGGAAGTTTTATCCGTTATCATTCAGGTGACTTATTTTAAGAAAACCGGCGGGAAGCGTATTTTCCGTATGGCACCGATTCATCATCATTTTGAACTTGGCGGATGGTCTGAGACAAGAGTTGTTGCTGTATTTTCTATCACGACAGCAATTTTGTGCCTGATCGCACTGCTTGCAATGTAATAAAAATCACATGTGGAAATGGAGTAATGCATGGATCTGACAGGAAAACAGGTATTGGTGGCAGGACTTGGAAAAAGTGGGATTGCCGCCGGGGCGTTACTAAAGAAACTTGGGTGCAGCGTCTTTCTGTTCGATGAAAACAAAAAATTCGATACTGCTGCCTGGAAAAAAACGTATCCGGTATTTTCGGACTGCCCGTTGTGGGTAGGAGAATTGCCGGATGAGGCAGTTGATAAAATGGAGCTTGCTGTGGTAAGCCCAGGCATACCGCTTGATTCTTTGGCAATGCAAAAGATACATAATGCCGGCATACCGATATGGGGAGAGGCAGAACTTGCATACCGGCTTGCAAAAGGGCGGGTTGCAGCAATTACGGGTACAAACGGAAAAACGACAACGACAACACTTGTGGGAGAAATCCTAAAGAAATGTTATCCGGAAGTATTTGTTGTTGGAAATATTGGTATCCCATATACTTCGATCGTTGAAAAAACCACAGAACAGACCATTGCAGTGGCAGAGATCAGCAGTTTTCAGTTAGAAACAATGGAAACTTTCCATCCCTCCGTTTCTGCAATTTTAAATATCACGCCGGATCATCTTGACAGACATCACACCATGGAGGCATATATCCGGGCAAAGGGAAGCATTACAAAGTGTCAGACAATGGATGATGTATGTATACTCAATTATGAGGATGAAATACTTCGTTCTTTTGCAGAAACGCTTAAAACAAAGGTATTGTTTTTCAGCAGCAAAAGATCATTAGCAGAGGGAATATATCTGAAGAATGACGCGATCTGGATAGCTCAGAAGGAAAAAGAACCGGAAAAACTGATAGACATAGATAAACTGAAACTTCTTGGAACACACAATTATGAAAATGTCATGGCGGCTTCCGGTGCTGCGCTTTGCATGGGAG
>OGDV01000526.1_pt1 | contig 13447 bp, 10 predicted proteins | sample 1570511 | NCBI WGS metagenome assembly OGDV01 (sample SAMEA2582179, study PRJEB24529) | metagenome | reverse complement strand
GGGGCGCAAAGAGGGTCGGAATACATTACAATTTAGTGTATCCGATCAATCCAAAAGAAGAGATTCAGATCGTTTTAAAGCGGTATTTGGAGAAGATTGTGCTTCATTTCTATAAGAAGAGCAAAAAAAGATTGAAAAAAGTCGCAAATTAGTATAGAATGGTAGAAGCAAAAAGTCTGTAACGAACAGTTACATTGTCTGAACGAAATGCAATTAAGGAGGATTATACATGGTTTCAGCAGGAGATTTTAAGAATGGTTTAACAATTGAGATTGAGGGAAATATTTTCCAAATTCTGGAATTCCAGCACGTTAAACCTGGTAAAGGTGCAGCGTTCGTAAGAACAAAACTGAAAAACATCATCAGTGGTGGTGTAGTAGAGAAGACATTCCGTCCGACAGAGAAGTTCGAGAATGCACACATCGAGAGAAAGGAAATGCAGTATCTGTATCAGGATGGAGATCTGTATAACTTCATGGATGTAGAGACATATGATCAGATCGCTCTCAACGCTGATGTAGTTGGAGACGCTCTGAAATTTGTAAAAGAGAATGAGAACGTTAAGATCTGTTCCCATAAGGGCAACGTATTCTCAGTTGAGCCGCCGCTGTTCGTAGAACTGGCAATCACTGAGACAGAACCGGGATTCAAGGGTGACACAGCTCAGGGAGCTACAAAGCCTGCAATCGTTGAGACAGGAGCTACTGTTATGGTACCGCTGTTTGTTGAGACAGGTGATGTTCTTAAGATCGATACACGTACAGGTGAGTATCTGTCAAGAGTTTAATTACGAATTTAGTACAGTTTAAGCTGTATTTCAAAAAGGAATCTGTATCATGCAGGTTCCTTTTTTCTTTGACAAAATCAGATGAAATTCTCTGTTTTCACTAAAAAAATCAATTCGGATTTATGCAAAATTCTGGCTTGCTTTTTAAGGGAGGCCTGTCTATAATAAAGAACACATAATATTTGTTCTAAATTTTAAGAAATTCTATTTGGAGAGCTTCTGAACTCTCTGGGAAATTCTAACTCAATTGAAATAGTACATTTCGTACTGGTTTCTCATTTTAATTTTATGAACCGCAATCAGGAAGGAGAAGAGTGAATTATACAGAATTTGTAAATGCGGTAAAGGAAAAACTGACTCAGGAGTTAAATGGAGGTGTCAGGGTAAACGTCTATACGACGAAAAAAAATAATGCAACAGAGCGTACAGGACTAATCCTGGAGACGCCGGGGGTTAATATATCGCCGACAATCTATCTGGAAGAATTCTTTGAACTATATGAAAAAGGGAAACAGATGGATTGGATCATTGAAGATCTGGTGGAACTATATGAAGAAATCCGACAGGAAAAATCATGGGATTACGAGAGGATGCTTTCTTTCGAAGGGGTAAAAGACAGAATCATCTTTCGACTGATCAACACAGAGAAAAACAAGGAATTACTTTTGGATGTTCCACATAAAAAGTTTTTGGATCTGTCACTTGTGTTTGCAGTACTTGTAGAAGCGGACAATGATGGGACGGCAGTGATGCTGATCAAAGATCTGCATATGAGACAATGGAAGGTGACAAAAGAACAGCTTTGGAATGCGGCAAAAGAAAATACAAAGCGTCTGCTTCCGGCAGAATGTTTCGGAATGAATTTTGCAGTGTATGAACTGCTCAGCAGATCAACTCCGGGGGAACATGATCGGGAGAATCTGTTAAGAAGAACCTGGCATATTCATGAAGAACTGGAACTTCCGGAAAAAGATAAAATGTATGTTTTGTCTAATAAACTGAAAAATTATGGGGCGGCCTGTATTGCATACCCTTATATTCTGGACATGCTTGCAGGAGTCTTAAAGGAAAATTTCTATGTTCTTCCAAGCAGTGTCCATGAAGTGATCATCGTACCGGAATCTTCTCAGATCCGTCAGTCAGAATTAGAAAGAATGGTGCGGGAAATCAATGAAACGCAGGTGCCTGAGGAAGAAATCTTAAGCAATCATGCTTATTTCTATTATGCACAGGAAGGGAAACTTCAGCTGGGGAAAGAGATGTGTATCGACAGGGAGGAAAATGAATGAAAGGACGCGGAGAGATTATAGCAATCCTCTGCATGTCAGTCTTTTTGATCTGTATTCTCTATGCAATGACATACGGAGGCATTGTCAAGGCCGAAGAACTTGAAAAACAGCCTGAGAAGGCCGGAGAAAAAACGGAGGTTGATATTGAAGAAGAACTGCGCTGGGCAGAAGAAGTAAAAAAGATCCTGAAAGATATCGGGGTGGGATTTTGTGATGAACTGGAGGATAAACAGGAAGAAGCATTCGATCAGACAGATGAAAAGAAGATACAAAGTATAGGTGTATATGCATTGGCAAGGGAAGGAGATACCGTTTATACAAAGAAAATCGAAAGGGGAATCGGTGCGATTGATGTAGTTGACTATAATGACCCAAACTGGCCTGTGCTGCAGCACTGGAATGAAGGAAGACTTGGTACGCAATCAGGAGAAAGTCTGTATTGCACCAATCCAACATTAAAGTTTCAGGAGGGCAACAAAACAGCAGTAGATGCTTCCAAACGTTATAACAAACAGACCATTCAGATGATCGCGGCAATGTTCTATTACTACGATGAGAATAAATGCAATGGGGTGAGTTCAAATTACGATTATCTCTTAAAACAATGCGCAGTATGGTGGATTATGAATGAAGTACATCACTGGTATGGAGATATGATCCAGATAGAAACAGGAAATAGTGTGGCCTGTGGGAATGGTCATTGGATCTCAACACACAAATCTGAGTATTATCACAAAGGGATTGCATGGGCGAAAGAGAATTATAAATATTTCCCGGATGCATATGGGGTTATTTATGAAGGAAATGGACAGCCGCTCAGTAAATGGGGCGGAACATACCAGCCAACCGGAACAGGGAGATTAAAGAAGGTGTCGGCGAATACTTCTGTGACAGAAAAGAACAGTTGCTATTCTTTGGAGGGAGCAGAGTACGGTATCTATAGTAGTCCCACTCTTTCTAGTGAATCAAGAGCAGGAACGTTCAGAACAGATTCAGCAGGAAATTCATCAACAGTTGTGTTGAATGAAGGAACTTATTACGTAAAGGAACTAAAAGCTCCCAAAGGATATGCGCTTGTAGATGAAGTAAAAACGGTTACAGTAAAATCCGGGCAGGAAGCGACAGTGACATTTTCAGACCCGCCGCAGATGAATCCTGTGGAGCTTTTGCTAAAGAAAACAGGCATGGAACAGGAGTATGTCAATCCGTCAGGGACAGCAGCGTATCAAGGAGCACAGTTTTTGGTGAAATTCTATGCAGAACTTCTGGATCCGGGAAAAAATCCGGAAAAGGAAGGGAAAGAGCCAGTCAGAAGCTGGGTCTTTCAAACAGATGCAAAAGCAGTTTGCCGTTATCAGGAGAAGTATAAGGTGAAAGGCGATGCATTGTATAAAATGACAGACGGAACAGAGGCGCTTCCGCTTGGAACCGTAACAATTCAGGAGATAAAACCGCCAAAAGGGTATTTCCTGAATGAGGAAGTCTTTGTTTTTCAGATAAAATCAGAAGGTACGGGAGAAAAAATAAATGTATATCAGAACCCTACGATACCGGACAGGGTTTTCCAAATTCATTTGGTGAAAAAAGCAACGGAGACAGGACATCCTCTTTCGGGAGCGCAATTTAAGCATATCAGACCGGATGGAAGTGAAAAAATTCTGACAACAGATGAAAAAGGGACTCTGAAAGTAATGCCATTATCGCAGGGAATTCACAAATTAAAGGAAGTAAAAGCACCGGACGGGTATCGGACAAATAATAATGAACTGATTTTCCGGGTTGATGAGAGCGGGAAAACAGAATTTTTATCTGAGGTAAATACAGAAGAAGGAGAGGTTATTATCGAATATACAGAGGATGGAATTGCGGTAGTGACGATAGAAGATAAGCCAGCCTGTTACAAGATTGAGCTGAAAAAGGAAAATGAAAAAGGTGTTGCACTTGCAGGAGCTGAGTTTACTTTATATGAAGACCAGGCATGTCAGAAAGAGATTGACCGGGTGTTGACGGATGGAAATGGAATTGCAATGTTCGAAAATCTGGAAGTAAAGAAAAAGTACTATATGAAAGAAACAAAAGCACCGACAGGTTACAGAATTCCGAAAACATCAGACGATGCAGATATTGAATATGAAATCTGTCTGGAAAGTAATCCGGAAGAGGGAAAGTGTCTGTTGGTTGTAAATGGAAAAGAATACAGAAGCAAAGATACTGCAGACAGCAAGATAAGTATTGAAGGTTCAATTAAGGAGTGGAATGTGAAAATGAAGATTATAAATCAGACAGGAAAGAAGCTTCCAGATACAGGATCGGCAGGAAAACCTGTGTTACTTACGGGAATTTTAGCTGTAGGAATCATGGCAATGATTTACAGAAAAAAAGAGCAAAAAAGATAGTAGTAAAACGGTGAGAAATGAGGAGGTGACAAAATGAAAAAAAGAATGATGAAAATCTGTTATATGATGACTTTGGCAGCGGTACTCTGTACTTCGGGAACAATAGGTGCGACCGGAATCAAATCTGTATATGCAGCGGAAAATGAAGTACAGGGAAGAGCAGCAACTACAAATGGAATTTTGAATCTTAATAATGGTCCTGCAAGTATTACGATCAAAGGAAATGACGGACAGAGTCTGAAAGGAAAAAGATTTCTGGTATATCAGTTATTTCAGGCAGAAAATGCGAAAGGAATGGAATCCATTAATTACACGTTTAATCAGGAATACAAGAAATTTGTCTGTTATATCGTGGGACAGCGGATTCATAAGGATGAGAGAAATGTAACAGAGTATGATGTGATCGATTATATTCAGTCTCTGAATACGCATCAGACAGAAGGGGCGCAGACCGCTCAGGAAAAGGAAGGAGCATACAGTGAATATCGTGTTTTTGTAGAAGAATTAAGAACCCATCTACAGAGAAATGGAAAAACAGGTCAATCTGTTGAAGTGACAAGTACAAAAGCGGACAATTCATTTGAAATTAAGGGATTACCATACGGATATTATATTATCGATGAGGTGACAGCAGTAAAAGGAACGAATTCAGCCGCCTCTTTGTGTATGGTAAGTACAGCTAATCCGGAAATGAACCTCAACATAAAATCAGACTATCCGGTTGTGACAAAAAAGATCCGGGAAGATGATGAGCAGGATAAAGTTGGAAATCAGGGATGGAATGATTTGGCTGATTTTGAGATCGGGCAGACTGTGCCATATCGGTATGAGTCAAATATGCCTGATGTTAACGGATATAACAATTATTATTACGCATGGCATGATGTGATGAGTGAAGCACTTACTTTCAAAAAGGATTCTGTTGCCATCCGGATTTATGAAAATTCAAATGCAGGAAATTATTATGAATTGAAAGAAGACGAATTTGAAGTAAAGGAAGCTCCGGGAGGAGGGGATACGTTTCAGGTTGTTGTTTCTGATATGAAAAAAATCATAGACAGAGAGTTTAATCGTAAAAATGAAGCAGGAGAAAATAAATATGGACAGAAAATAGTGCTTACCTATCAGGCAACATTGAATGAAAAGGCAGCGAAAAATACAGGACGTCCGGGATTTGAAAATGATGTTCGGCTGGAATTTTCAAATGATCCGGATTCAGCGGTGAGAGGAAGTACAGGATATACACCGTGGGATACAGTTGTTTGTTTCACTTATAAAATCAATGCATTGAAATCAAATAACCATGGACAAAGTCTGGAAAATGCCAGGTTCAGACTTTATTCTGACGCTGGATTAAAAAATGAAGTATATGTAAAACAGGGAGAAGGTGGGTACATTGTAATTAACCGGGACAGTCTTGGAGGAAACGACCATACAGGTGGAAAGCAGCCGGAAAATGCGGTGGAGATGAAATCCGGTCAGGATGGAACCTTTATGATCTATGGATTAGATAGTGGCACCTATTATCTGAAAGAAACAGAGGCACCGGCAGGATACCGTCTGCTGACAGAGCCGATTGTGTTAAATATAAAAGCAAGTTTTCCAAATGATAGAAACGCATATGTAAAAGGAGACGGAAAAACAGACAAAGGATTGAAAAAACTGGAGACATCTGCGCAGATCAAAGAATTTATTAACGGAAACTGGAAAGAATCAGAAATCAGTCTGACAACAAATGAAGGCGAAGGATCTGCTAATCTAACAGTAATTAATACAGTTGGAAAAAAACTGCCGGTAACAGGTTCTTCAGCAGCTGTTATCTGTATTACAACCGGAAGTGTTCTTGTTCTTGCAGGAGCAATGAGAAGAAACAGAAAAAATGCAAAGGAAAAACAATAGATTACAGTCAGATCTTTTACTATGGATAGGAGTTCTTTTGTGTAGTATACCTCTTTTGACTGGCTGGTATAGTCAGAAGAAAACACAAAATGTGTTGGCAACATATGAACAGATTGTGGAACAGACAACAGGAGATGAAATTGAACAATTAAGGAATCAGGCTGATGAATATAATAAAAAGCTTTGGGCAGAATCGAAAGGAGTCAGGGAACAAAGCGAGCCTGACCAGATGGAAGAGTATGAAGGTCTGTTAAATGCCGAAAAAATACAGACAGGAATGATGTGTGTACTGGAAATTCCGTCAATAGATCTCAGGCTTCCGGTTTATCATGGAACCAGCGAGGCAGTACTTAAGGAAGGTGTAGGGCATTTGATGGACAGTAGTCTTCCGATAGGGGGAGAAAATACGCATTGTGTGATGACGGGACACCGTGGACTTGCAAGTGCGAGACTTTTCACTCGTCTGGATGAATTAAAGGAAGGCGATGAGTTCTTTCTGGAAGTACTGGGAGAAAAACTCGCATATAAGGTAGAAGAAATAAATGTAATCTTACCAGAAGAGGTAGAAAGTCTGGAAATCAGACCGGGAGAAGATCTGGTTTCGCTTGTCACATGTACCCCATATGGAATTAATACCCATCGGTTAGTGATTACTGGAAATCGGGTTGTGTATGAAGAGAAAAAAGAAGAGAAAATCAAAAAGAAACGTCCGTCTGTCAGAGAAATGATCTTCACAATGATTCCAATTCTCTTTTTGGTATATGTTGTGATTGAAAGAATAAAAAGAAAGCGAGAAAAAAGAAATTGTGAGGGAAAGAGAAAAAGAAACAGAAACCAGAAAAGGAAATGTAAGCACTACAGGAGAAAGAAACGTAAAAGAAAGAAAAGCAGGAGACAAAAAAGAAAGATGCAAAAGACGGCAAAATGGGAAAATCAAATGCGGAATTCTTCTTCTTTTGATATGTTTTCTGGTGGTAGCAGTAAAGAACCCGGCGTTTGCAGAAACAGAAACAGGAAATATAGAAATCTGTATTGAAGATACCGGAGAACAAATTAAAAGAGAAGGTGTTACATTCCAGTATTCCAAAGTGGCATCTCTTGTTGATGGTGCTTACGAGATGGAGAAAAGATATGAAGATAAAGGCGTGGATCTCAATGAGGTAAGGTATGCCAGAGAACAGGAAGAGCTGGCGCGGACTTTGAGTAAATATCATTATAGTGATGGATTGTGCAGGACGGATCGTGATGGAAAAGCAACCCTTACGAATCTGAGGGCAGGAGTTTATCTGATCTATGTCGAAGATGAATCAGAATACGAGGTTCAGCCGGTTCTTGTCCAGCTGCCAAAATGGGAAGAGGACAAAGGGGCAATGAACTGGAATGTCAGGGTATGTCCAAAACAAACGATAAGGGAAGAGGCTGCAAAGACCGGAGATTCACAACAGGCAGGCGCATGGGCAATGCTTTGTTTTGGGGCAGGGATATTAATTCTTCTGCTTGCAGTGAAAAAAGATTAACCGCAGAAAGTTAGAGGTTTATTTGCGTTACTGTTCACACGATGTGCGACCAGCAACGCATCTCGCCATTTTAAATCGCCTTTGGCGATGGGGCGAGATGCATTCAAGTCAAAACACGCATCCTCCGTGTCAATCAGCGGAGTGATTGACACGGGAGTGAACAGTAACTTATTTGCCACTTTACATTTATACAGAATTGTGCTAGGATAAAAAAGGTTGTTAGCTGTACGAAATTAAATTTTCCTACTAACAACCGAGATGCGTCTGTAGCTCAGTGGATAGAGCGATGCCCTCCGGAGGCATGTGCGGCGGTTCGACTCCGCTCAGACGCTATAGGATATATAGGATAAAAAAGTCCTGTTATTTCAGCACATTCAGATGGCTGAGAATAACAGGATTTTTTTATGTAGTTTTTTATTCACAATCTGCAAGGATGTGGTCTTTCATTTCAGGATCAAACCGGTTGTTTCTTAGCATTTCAATCTCATACTTATAAGGGGCATAAGATTTCTTTGCTTTTGTTACAGAAGGAATATAAGGAGTCTCAAGGATCTTCGGTACAGATTCGAAATCCGGGTGATGGACAATTGTAGAAATTGCATCAAAACCGATTTCTCCAAAGCCGATATTTTCATGCCGGTCTTTCGCGGCTCCTGGAATATTTTTGCTGTCATTGATATGGAAGACGGCAATCTGATCTTTTCCAAGCAGACGGTCAAAAGACTCCATAACATCATCAAAATGATGGATGATATCATATCCGCTGTCGCTTGTATGACAAGTGTCAAAGCAGACTCTCAATTTATCATTCTGGATAACTCCATCATAAATCCGGGCAAGTTCTTCAAAATTCCGTCCGATTTCTGATCCCTTTCCGGCCATTGTTTCAAGGGCAATACAGCAGTCAGTCTCAGCAGTGAGAACTTCATTGAGTCCTTTGATGATTTGTGCAGTTCCGATTTCGACACCGGCACCTACATGAGCACCTGGATGAAGGATCAGAGTGTGGCTTCTGCAGGCAATCGTGCGGTCGATTTCTTTTGCCAGAAATTCTACGGCAAGAGAGAACGTTTCTGGTTTTATTGAATTACCGAGGTTGATGATATAAGGTGCATGAACGACAATTTCATCAATTCCGTGTTCTTTCATATATTCCCATGCCGGTTCGATATTCAATTCACTGATTTCTTTTCGGCGGGTATTCTGTGGGGCTCCGGTATAAAACATAAATGTATTGGCACCGTAAGAAACGGCTTCTTTCGCAGAACCAAGAAGCATTTCTTTTCCACTCATGCCAACGTGTGAACCTAATTTTAACATTGTTGGATATCCTTTCTGTCTGATGTTATATCATACAGGATGTAGAAACTGTATGTGTAAAGCTGTGGTTACATTATAAGTATTGGTTATTTTTATGTCAATTGGTTTCGGGGGCAGTCCGGATCAATTTGAATCGTTGCCGTTACTGTGCACAGTAACGCTTGCTGTTCCGCAGGATACATGATAGAATAGATAGTGGCTGTTTGTCTCCAGAAAAGTTGGGAGGCAGACTTGTTTTAATAAAATTGCCGTCAGGCAGAAAAGACAAACGAAAAGTAAAGAGGAGTGTGAAACTTTGAAGACATTACTGGAAATGATCACAATAGAAATGAAAGAAGCGTTCAAAGCAGCAGGATATGATGAAGAGCTTGCAAGAGTTACGCTTTCCAACCGCCCGGATCTCTGTGAATATCAGTGTAATGGTGCAATGGCAGGTGCGAAGAAATATAAGAAGGCTCCAATCATGATTGCGAATGCAGTTGTGGAAGAACTTGCAGATAGCAAGTATTTTGCATCAGCAGAAGCGGTGAATCCGGGATTTATCAACCTGAAGCTGGCACCGGAAGTTGTTGCAGAGTATTTGAATGAGATGGCAGCAGATGAGAATCTTGGCGTTGAAAAAGAAAAGAATCCGAAAAAAGTTATTATTGATTACGGCGGACCGAACGTGGCAAAACCGTTGCATGTCGGACATCTTCGTTCTGCGATTATCGGAGAGAGCATTAAACGTATTATCCGTTTTAAAGGAAATGATGTAACAGGAGATATCCATCTGGGAGATTGGGGATATCAGATGGGTCTGATCATCACAGAGCTGAAGAAGCGTAAACCGGAACTTCCATATTTTGATGAGAACTTTGAAGGAGCATATCCGGAAGAAGCGCCATTTACGATCAGTGAGCTGGAAGAGATTTATCCTACAGCAAGTGCTTATGCAAAAGAGCACGACGATTATAGAGAAGAAGCACTTCATGCAACTTATCTGTTACAGAATGGATATAAAGGATATCGTGCAATCTGGAAACATATCATGAATGTGTCTGTAACTGACTTGAAGAAGAACTACGAGCGACTGAGTGTAGATTTTGATCTCTGGAAAGGTGAAGCAGATGCCCAGGCATATATTCCGGATATGGTTGAGATGCTCAAGGAGAAAGGATTCGCACATTATGATGAGGGTGCGCTTGTAGTAGACGTTGCAGAAGAGACAGATAAGAAAGAGATTCCTCCGTGTATGATTCTGAAATCTGACGGAGCTGCGCTGTATGATACAACAGATCTTGCTACACTGGTAGAACGTGAGAAACTGTATGATCCAGATCAAGTAATCTATGTTGTTGATAAGCGTCAGGAACTGCATTTTGTGCAGGTATTCCGTTGTGCGAAGAAGACAGGAATTGTAAAACCGGAGACAGAACTTACATTCCTTGGATTTGGTACAATGAACGGAAAAGATGGTAAGCCGTTTAAGACAAGAGAAGGCGGCGTGATGCGTCTGGAAAATCTGATTCGTGAGATCAACGAAGAGATGTACAAGAAGATCATGGACAACCGTACAGTAGAGGAAGAAGATGCAAGACGTACAGCAGAAGAAGTTGGACTTGCAGCGATCAAGTACGGAGATCTTTCTAACCAGGCTTCTAAGGATTATATCTTTGATGTTGACAGATTTACTTCCTTTGAGGGAAATACAGGACCGTATATTCTTTATACAATCGTTAGAATTAAGTCTATTCTCAAGAAATATGCTGAGAATGGCGGAGTTCTTGACGGAACGATCAGACCGGCTGAGAATGATGCAGAGAAGTCTCTGATGCTTCAGGTAGTGAAATTCAATGAAGTGATCGATAATGTATATAAAGAGACAGCTCCTCATAAGTTGTGTGCATATATCTATGATCTTGCGAACGACTTTAATAAGTTCTATCATGAGACAAAGATTCTTGCAGAAGAAGACGAAGAGAAGAAGAAAGGCTATCTTGCACTTCTTACACTTGCGAAAAAAGTGCTTGAGACTTGCATCGACCTTCTTGGCTTTACAGCTCCGGAAAGGATGTAATACGAATTATGACAGAAAATGGATTGATGGATGGTACAAGAACAGAAAAACTGTTTTACAATGACAGCCATCTTTCAAAATTTACTGCAATGGTTCTGGAATGTGAGCCGTATGAGAAAAAGGAAGGATGCTATGCGGTAGAACTTGACCGTACAGCATTCTTTCCGGAAGGCGGCGGACAGTATGCAGATACAGGAAAACTGAAGGATGCGAAGGTATCTGATGTTCGGGAAAAGAATGGAAGAATTCTGCATATTACAGATCAGCCGTTTGAAGCAGGAGAGATTGTTGAAGGCGAGATCGACTGGGAGACCAGATTTATGAAGATGCAGCAGCACACCGGAGAGCATATTGTTTCCGGAATCGTGCATGCAAGATACGGTTTCAACAATGTCGGATTTCATCTTGGAACAGAAGATTGTACGATGGATTTTGATGGAGAGATATCAAAAGAAGCACTGCAGGAGATTGAACTTGAAGCAAATCGTGCAGTGTGGAAGAATCTGACAATAGAAGTGTCCTATCCATCCAAAGAAGAGCTGGAAGAACTGGATTACCGCAGTAAGATTGAGATTGAGGGACAGGTTCGTATCGTATCGGTTCCGGGATATGATATCTGTGCGTGCTGTGCGCCGCATGTTGAATGCACAGGAGAGATCGGTATGATCAAGCTTGTTAATATGCAGCGATACAAAGGCGGCGTTCGTGTAACAATGCTCTGTGGAAGCCGTGCACTTACAGATTATGAGAAGAAGCAGGAACAGAACAGGAAAATTTCAGCGTTGCTCTGTGCGAAAGAATATGAGACAGCAGAGGCAGTGGGACACTTGAAAGAAGAGCTGGATTCTCTGAAACGGACACTGGTGGAGAAAGAACGCCAGCTTGTACACGTCTGGGCGCAGTCTGTTCCGGAAGAAGAAAAAACGGTCTGTATGTTTTCAGAGGATATCAGTGCGGATGCCATGCGTCAGTATGTGAATGAAGTGCTTGAAAAAGAAAGAATTCTTTGCGCTGTGTTTTATGGAAATGATGCAGCGGGATACCGTTATGTGATCGGAAGCAGAACCCAGGATCTTCGTGCGTTTTCCAAAATGCTAAATGTTGCATTCGAAGGACGGGGAGGCGGAAAGCCGGAGATGGTTCAGGGAACTGTAAAAGGTGAAGCAAGAAAGATCAGAGAGTGGATTCAGAAGATAGCGGAGGAATTGTCTTATGAAAAATGATCCGAGACGCTCCTTCTGGAGAGCTGCCGGTCCTCTACTTGGATTCTGGGGAATCCAGCTGGTGATGGAATTTGTGATTGAGTTTATAATCATTCTTCCTTTTATGGGGGAAGCATCTTCCAGGATGACACAAAGTGGAGAAGTCCTTAATTATCAGGAAATGATGAATAAGTACTATGAAGTATTAAGTCCTGCGTTTGATAAAATCATAGGAGGTCAGGTTGCGATTGCAGGGATTGCTACAGCAGCGACGTTGTTTCTGACAGTTACGTTGTTTGTTATCGATCGAAAGAAAGAGCAGATTGCAGGGATACAGCGGATGGGAGTTCAAAAGCCACTGGGAGTGATCGGAAGTATTGGTGCTACATGTCTGTCCGTTATGGCACAGGCCGTTTTGGTCGATCCGGAGTATGTTCAGACAGCACAGAATATGTATTCAGCAGATTTTGTGGTCCAGATTATTGTATTTGGATTTGCAATTCCGATTGCAGAGGAATTTATGTTCCGCGGAGTGCTTTATCAGAGGTACCGGGAGACCAGAGGATTTTATTATGCGGCAATCTGGTCAGCGCTGTTTTTCTCGGTCACACACACCAACACGGTACAGATGATCTACACTTTTCTCTTAGGAATTCTTCTGTGCTATGTTTATGAGAAATTTGGTTCAATGAAAGCTCCGATTATGCTTCACATTGTTTTGAATCTGGGATCTTTGATCTTTACAGATATCGGAGTGTTTAACTGGCTTGCCAGAGAACCGTTTAAAATGGCAGCGGCAGTGATTATCAGCACATTTATCTGTGCAGCTTGTTTTGTGTGGATTCAGAGAAGCGGGGATCCGGTGAGTACTCAGAAAACAGAGGAATAATGAAGAAATACAAATGAAATAAATTGTACTGATAAAAATACAATCTTAAATTGTGCGCGATGAGGTGCGAAACCTTGTCGCGCTTTTTC
>OGDV01000515.1_pt1 | contig 13903 bp, 9 predicted proteins | sample 1570511 | NCBI WGS metagenome assembly OGDV01 (sample SAMEA2582179, study PRJEB24529) | metagenome | reverse complement strand
CACTGAAGAAAACTTTGGAAGAAGCTGGAGCTGAAGTTGAGCTTAAATAATATTAGCCTGAGTATCAGGTAATACGGTTAGGAATCCTCTGGTAGAGGATTCCTAACCTTTTTGTGTCTATATTATTATTAAGTTCTACAAAATATTAACAAATGTCTTCAAATACTGAAAATCAAAGAGTTAATTTTGCTTCCATCAAGAATCCGATGAAGTATCCGGATTTCTTGGAAGTGCAATTGAAGTCATTCCAAGACTTTTTACAGTTGGATACCCCGCCCGAAAAGCGTAAGAATGACGGGCTGTATAAGGTATTCGCTGAAAACTTCCCTATTGCTGACACTCGTAATAACTTTGTCCTTGAATTCTTGGACTATTACATTGATCCGCCTCACTATTCAATAGACGAGTGTTTGGAGCGCGGGCTCACATACAGCGTGCCTTTGAAAGCAAAACTGAAGTTGTATTGTACTGATCCTGATCATGAAGATTTCGATACGGTTATTCAGGATGTTTATCTGGGTCCTATTCCGTATATGACTCCGAAAGGAACTTTTGTTATTAATGGTGCTGAGCGTGTAGTTGTTTCTCAGTTGCACCGTTCTCCGGGCGTGTTCTTTGGTCAGAGCGTGCATGCTAACGGTACTAAATTGTACTCTGCCCGTATTATTCCATTCAAAGGTTCATGGATCGAATTCGCTACAGATATTAACAATGTAATGTATGCGTATATCGACCGTAAAAAGAAATTGCCTGTTACTACTCTGTTAAGAGCTGTAGGTTTTGAAAATGATAAAGATATCCTCGAAATCTTCAATTTGGCTGAAGACGTTAAGGTTAATAAGACTAACTTGAAGAAAGTCGTAGGAAGAAAACTCGCTGCTCGTGTTTTAAAAACATGGACAGAAGATTTCGTAGATGAAGACACAGGTGAAGTTGTTTCTATTGAACGTAATGAGGTTATTATCGACCGTGAAACTGTGATTGAAGAGGATCATATCGATGAAATTATAGACTCAGGCGTTCAGAATATCCTTGTTCACAAGGAAGAAGCGAATTCATCCGACTACTCTATTATATTTAATACCCTTCAGAAAGACCCGAGCAACTCTGAAAAAGAGGCTGTACTTTACATTTACCGTCAGTTGCGTAATGCAGATCCGGCTGATGATGCCAGTGCTCGTGAGGTTATCAATAACCTGTTCTTCTCTGAAAAAAGATATGACCTTGGCGAGGTAGGACGTTACAGAATCAACAAAAAGTTGGGACTGACTACGGACATGGATGTGAAGGTATTGACAAAACAAGATATTATTGAAATCATTAAGTATCTGATTGAGCTGATTAACTCTAAAGCGGATGTTGATGATATTGACCACTTGAGTAACCGTCGTGTACGTACTGTAGGAGAACAGTTGTCCAATCAATTTGCGATTGGTCTGGCACGTATGTCTCGTACCATCCGTGAGCGTATGAATGTGCGTGACAATGAAGTGTTTACTCCGATTGATTTGATTAATGCGAAGACTATTTCTTCTGTTATCAATTCATTCTTTGGAACAAATGCTTTGTCGCAGTTCATGGATCAAACTAATCCATTGGCTGAAATCACTTACAAGCGTCGTTTGTCAGCGTTAGGACCTGGTGGTCTGTCACGTGAACGTGCTGGTTTTGAGGTTCGTGACGTACACTATACTCATTATGGTCGTTTGTGTCCGATTGAAACTCCTGAAGGTCCGAATATCGGTTTGATTTCTTCTTTGTGTGTGTATGCTAAGATTAATGAACTTGGCTTTATTTCAACTCCTTATCGTAAAGTAGCTGATGGTAAGGTGGATATATCTGATGAAGGTATTGAATATCTGACAGCCGAAGAGGAAGAGGATAAGATAATCGCTCAGGGTAATGCTCCATTGGATGATGAAGGCAAATTTGTTCGTGAGAAAGTAAAAGCTCGTCGTGATGCTGATTATCCTGTTGTTACTCCTGACCAGGTAGAGTTGATGGATGTTTCTCCACAGCAGATTGCTTCTATCGCTGCTTCTTTGATTCCGTTCTTGGAACATGACGATGCTAACCGTGCATTGATGGGATCAAACATGATGCGCCAGGCAGTTCCTTTGTTGCGTACAGAGGCTCCTATTGTAGGTACAGGTATTGAAAAACAGTTGGTTGAAGACTCTCGTACTCAGATTGCAGCAGAGGGTGATGGTGTTGTAGAATATGTCGATGCAACAACTATTCGTATCTTGTATGACAGAAATGAAGATGAGGAATTTGTAAGCTTTGAACCTGCTTTGAAGGAATACAGAATTCCTAAATTCCGTAAGACTAATCAGAGCATGACCATTGACCTCCGTCCTACTTGTGATAAAGGACAGCGTGTGAAGAAGGGTGATATCCTGACTGAAGGATATTCAACTCAGGGTGGTGAGCTTGCATTGGGTAAAAACCTGTTGGTGGCTTATATGCCTTGGAAAGGTTATAACTACGAGGATGCTATTGTATTGAATGAACGCGTTGTACGTGAGGACTTGCTGACTTCTGTACACGTTGATGAATATATTTTGGAGGTCCGCGAAACGAAACGCGGTATGGAAGAATTAACTTCTGATATTCCTAACGTGAGTGAAGAAGCTACTAAAGATTTGGATGAAAACGGTATTGTACGTGTAGGTGCACGTATCGAACCGGGTGATATCCTGATTGGTAAGATTACTCCGAAAGGTGAATCAGATCCTTCTCCGGAAGAAAAATTGCTTCGTGCTATTTTCGGTGATAAGGCAGGTGATGTGAAGGATGCTTCATTGAAAGCTTCTCCGTCATTACGTGGTGTCGTTATTGACAAGAAGTTGTTCTCACGTGTTATCAAGAGCAGAAGTGAGAAGAATGCCGATAAGGCTATTCTGCCTAAACTGAATGATGAATTCGAAGAAAAGGCAGCAAAACTGAAAGATATCTTGATTGAGAAACTATTGGTTTTGACTAATGGTAAGGTTTCCCAAGGAGTGAAAGATTATTTGGGAACGGAAGTTATTGCCAAGGGGGCGAAGTTCACCAAACGCGATTTGGAATCATTGGATTATACTATTATCCAGTTGAGCAAGTGGACAGCTGATGCTCATAAGAATGACATGATTCGTGACTTGGTGATGAATTATTTGAAGAAATATAAAGAATTGGATGCTGAATTAAAGCGTAAGAAGTTTGCTATCACTATCGGTGATGAACTTCCTGCGGGCATTATTCAGATGGCTAAGGTTTATATTGCCAAGAAGCGTAAGATTGGTGTAGGTGATAAGATGGCGGGACGTCACGGTAACAAGGGTATTGTTTCTCGTGTGGTTCGTCAGGAAGATATGCCGTTCTTAGCAGATGGTACTCCAGTAGATATCGTATTGAATCCGTTGGGTGTGCCTTCTCGTATGAATATTGGTCAGATTTTCGAAGCCGTATTAGGTCGTGCCGGAAAAGAGTTGGGTGTGAAATTTGCTACTCCTATTTTTGACGGTGCTTCTATGGATGATTTAAATGAATGGACAGATAAAGCTGGATTGCCTCGTTATTGTAAGACTTATCTTTGTGATGGTGGTACAGGCGAACGCTTTGACCAACCTGCAACAGTGGGTGTAACTTATATGTTGAAACTAGGGCATATGGTTGAAGATAAGATGCATGCCCGTTCTATCGGTCCGTACTCCCTTATTACTCAGCAGCCGCTTGGTGGTAAGGCACAGTTCGGTGGTCAGCGTTTCGGAGAAATGGAAGTTTGGGCGCTTGAAGCATTCGGCGCAGCACATATCTTACAGGAAATCCTGACCATTAAGTCTGATGACGTTGTAGGACGCTCAAAGGCTTACGAAGCTATTGTGAAAGGTGAACCTATGCCAACTCCGGGTATCCCCGAATCTCTGAATGTATTGTTACACGAACTGAGAGGTCTTGGCTTGAGTATCAACCTTGAATAATAAAAAAATATAACTCTTTACATTATAAATAAGGAAGTATGGCTTTTAGAAAAGAAACTAAGATAAAGAGTAATTTCTCGAAAATCTCAATTGGCTTGGCTTCACCCGAAGAAATCCTTGAGAATTCGAGCGGTGAGGTGTTGAAGCCTGAAACGATCAACTACCGTACCTACAAACCGGAACGTGATGGTTTGTTCTGCGAGCGTATTTTCGGTCCGGTGAAAGATTACGAATGTCATTGCGGTAAGTACAAACGTATCCGTTATAAAGGTATTGTTTGTGACCGATGTGGCGTTGAAGTGACTGAAAAGAAGGTCCGTCGTGAACGTATGGGACATATTCAGTTAGTTGTGCCTGTAGCGCATATCTGGTATTTTCGTTCATTGCCGAACAAGATCGGTTATTTGTTGGGGCTGCCTACAAAGAAACTAGACGCTATTGTATATTATGAACGTTATGTGGTTATCCAGCCGGGTGTGAAGGCTGAAGATGGCATTAATAAATATGATTTGCTTTCTGAAGAAGAGTATTTGGATATCTTGGATACACTTCCTAAAGAAAACCAATATTTGGAAGATACAGATCCGAATAAGTTTATAGCTAAGATGGGAGCAGAAGCCATTTATGATCTGCTCTCAACTTTGGATTTGGATGCTTTATCTTATGAATTACGTCATAAAGCAAGTAATGATTCTTCGCAGCAACGCAAGAACGAGGCTTTGAAGCGTCTGCAGGTAGTTGAATCGTTCCGTGCATCTCGCGGACGTAATAAACCTGAATGGATGATTGTACGTATTGTGCCGGTTATTCCTCCTGAACTGCGTCCATTGGTTCCGTTGGATGGTGGCCGTTTCGCTACCTCTGACTTGAATGACTTGTATCGTCGTGTGATTATCCGTAACAACCGTTTGAAGCGACTGATTGAAATCAAGGCTCCCGAAGTGATTTTGCGTAACGAAAAACGTATGTTGCAGGAGGCTGTCGATTCCTTGTTCGATAACTCACGTAAATCAAGTGCAGTGAAGACTGACGCTAATCGTCCATTGAAATCACTGTCCGATAGCTTGAAGGGTAAGCAAGGACGTTTCCGTCAGAATTTGCTGGGTAAGCGTGTTGACTACTCTGCTCGTTCGGTTATTGTTGTTGGTCCTGAATTGAAGATGGGTGAATGTGGTATCCCTAAACTGATGGCTGCAGAGCTTTACAAGCCGTTTATCATCCGTAAGTTGATTGAACGTGGTATTGTGAAGACTGTAAAATCTGCAAAGAAGATTGTAGACCGCAAGGAGCCTGTGATCTGGGATATCTTGGAACATGTCATGAAAGGTCATCCTGTATTGCTGAACCGTGCGCCGACTCTGCACCGTTTGGGTATTCAGGCTTTCCAACCGCATATGATTGAAGGTAAAGCTATTCAATTGCACCCGTTGGCTTGTACAGCGTTCAATGCCGACTTCGATGGTGACCAGATGGCGGTTCACTTGCCTTTGAGTAATGATGCGATTCTGGAAGCACAGATGTTGATGCTTCAAGCTCATAACATTCTGAATCCTGCTAATGGTGCTCCTATTACTGTGCCTGCACAGGATATGGTACTTGGTTTGTATTATATTACCAAGCTGAGAAAAGGGGCTAAAGGTGAAGGCTTGACTTTCTACGGTCCGGAAGAGGCTTTGATTGCTTATAATGAAGGTAAAGTGGATATTCATGCTATCGTCAACGTAGTGGTGAAGGACTTGGACAAAGATGGCAAAATCGTAGATGTGATGATGAAAGAAACCTCCGTAGGGCGTGTGATTGTAAATGAAATCGTTCCAGCGGAAGTGGGGTACTTGAATACCATTATTTCCAAAAAGTCTTTGCGAGATATCATTAGTGATGTTATCAAAGCTGTCGGTGTTGCACGTGCTTGTGAATTCTTGGATGGTATTAAGAACTTAGGTTACTATATGGCGTTCAAGGGTGGTCTGTCATTCAACTTGGGTGATATTATTATCCCGAAAGAAAAAGAAGAACTGGTAAAACGTGGTAATGAGGAAGTGGAACAGATTATGATGAACTATAATATGGGTTTCATTACTGACAATGAACGTTATAACCAGGTTATCGATACATGGACTCACGTGAACAGTGACCTGTCTGATATACTTTACAAGACGATTAAGAATGATGACCAAGGCTTCAATTCAGTATTTATGATGCTTGATTCCGGGGCCCGTGGTTCTAAAGAGCAGATTCGTCAGTTGTCTGGTATGCGTGGTTTGATGGCAAAACCGCAGAAAGCCGGTGCTGAAGGCGCACAGATTATTGAAAACCCTATTCTTTCAAACTTTAAAGAAGGTTTGTCTGTGTTAGAGTATTTTATTTCTACCCACGGTGCTCGTAAAGGTTTGGCGGATACAGCGTTGAAGACTGCTGATGCGGGATACTTGACCCGCCGTCTGGTAGACGTGTCGCATGATGTGATTATCAATGAAGAAGACTGTGGAACACTTCGTGGTTTGGTTTGTACGGCTTTGAAGAATAACGATGAAGTTATTGCTACTTTGTACGAACGTATTCTAGGACGTGTTTCTGTACATGATATCGTCCATCCTACTACTGGTAAACTGATTGTAGCCGGTGGAGAGGAGATTACAGAGGATATTGCGCAGGAAATCGAGGATTCTCCGATTGAAAGCGTTGAAATCCGTTCGGTATTAACTTGTGAATCTAAGAAAGGGGTATGTGCTAAGTGTTATGGACGTAACTTGGCATCCAGTCGTATGGTTCAGAAAGGTGAAGCAGTCGGCGTAATCGCTGCCCAATCTATTGGTGAGCCGGGTACACAGTTGACATTGCGTACATTCCATGCCGGTGGTATCGCAGGTAATATGGCTGCTAATGCAAGCATTGTGGCCAAGAATAATGCACGTTTGGAATTCGAAGAATTGCGTACGGTAGATACGGTTGATGAAATGGGTGAGGCTGTGAAAGTGGTAGTCGGTCGTTTGGCTGAAGTCCGCTTTATCGATGTGAATACAGGGATTATCCTGTCAACTCATAATGTGCCTTATGGTTCAAAATTATATGCTGCGGACGGTGATATTGTTGAGAAGGGAAAACTGATTGCTAAGTGGGATCCGTTCAACGCTGTTATTATTACAGAGGCTACTGGTAAGATTGAATTCGAGAGTGTGGTTGAAAACGTAACTTATAAGGTAGAGTCTGATGAAGCTACCGGTTTGCGTGAAATTATCATTATCGAGTCTAAGGATAAGACAAAAGTACCTTCTGCCCATATTGTAACCGAGGATGGTAATTTGATCCGTACTTATAACTTACCCGTGGGGGGGCATGTTGTGGTTGAAAACGGTCAGGCAGTGAAAGCTGGTGACATTATTGTGAAGATTCCTCGTGCTGTAGGCAAGGCTGGTGATATCACTGGTGGTCTTCCTCGTGTTACAGAACTGTTTGAGGCTCGTAACCCATCTAATCCTGCTGTCGTTTCTGAAATAGACGGTGAAATTACTATGGGTAAGATTAAGCGTGGTAACCGTGAAATTATTGTCACATCTAAGACAGGTGAAGTGAAAAAGTATTTGGTGAATCTGTCTAAACAAATATTGGTTCAGGAGAATGACTACGTTCGTGCCGGAACTCCGTTATCTGACGGTGCGATTACTCCTGCTGACATTTTGGCCATTAAAGGTCCCACGGCTGTACAGGAATATATCGTAAATGAAGTGCAAGACGTTTACCGTTTGCAGGGTGTGAAGATTAACGACAAACACTTTGAGATTATTGTTCGTCAAATGATGCGTAAGGTAGAAATCGATGAGCCGGGCGATACTCGCTTCTTGGAACAGCAGGTAGTGGATAAGCAAGAGTTCATGGAAGAAAACGATCGTATTTGGGGCAAGAAAGTAGTTGTTGACTCTGGTGATTCTCAGAATTTACAGCCGGGTCAGATTGTTACTGCCCGTAAGTTGCGTGATGAGAACAGTATGTTGAAACGTCGTGATTTGAAGCCTGTTGAGGTACGTGATGCTATTCCTGCTACATCTACTCAGATTCTGCAAGGTATTACCCGTGCCGCTTTGGGAACTTCAAGTTTCATGTCTGCTGCATCATTCCAGGAAACAACGAAAGTTTTGAATGAGGCTGCCATCAATGGTAAGGTTGATAGATTGGAGGGTATGAAGGAGAATGTGATTTGTGGTCACTTGATTCCTGCCGGTACCGGTCAGCGTGAATTCGAAAAGATTATTGTTGGTTCGAAGGAAGAATATGATCGCATTCTTGCTAATCGTAAGAATGTACTCGATTATAGTGAGGTAGAGTAATTTTTAATACATACACTGTAAAAGAGGCTGATTTCTGTTTAAGAAATCAGCCTCTTTAGGTTTATAGTAAATGCTATAGGAAAATTATATAGAATAATCAGTATGTTGTATTATTACAAATAAATGTCTATATTTGTACTCCAACCAAAGAATAGAAGTTGGGGACCTTGAAATTCAGAATATTTTTTTAATGCTAAAGTATAAAATCATGGAAAACGAAAAAAATAACAATCAGTTGCAGATAGAGTTGAAAGAAGAAGTAGCTCAAGGAACGTATGCAAATCTTGCCATTATTACCCATTCCAGTTCGGAATTTATTGTTGATTTTGTGCGTGTAATGCCGGGATTACCTAAAGCTGGAGTGCAGTCACGTATTGTACTGACTCCTGAACATGCAAAACGTTTGATGTATGCATTACAGGAGAATGTTGCAAAATACGAACGTAATTTTGGACCTATTCGAATGCCGGAAGAAATGAATGGGGGAAATAATGGACCGGATGGAAAAACATTCATTCCTCCTATAAGCGGATTTAAAGGGGAAGCATAAGGGCTTTTGTAGCAAAAATAACATAGTAGTCTGTTTTTCAAAAACTTTTTTGAGAAACAGACTATTTTTATTAGTAGAAAGTATTGTTTATTAAAATGTTATTCGTAACTTTGCAGCCCAAAATGTATAGTTTTGGACTTAGTACAGCAAATTAATAAACAATATATAATAATTAAAAATCAAACAAAATGCCTACTATTCAACAATTAGTAAGAAAAGGAAGAGAGGTTTTGGTTGAGAAGAGTAAATCTCCGGCACTGGATTCATGTCCTCAAAGACGTGGCGTTTGTGTTCGTGTGTATACTACTACTCCGAAAAAGCCGAATTCAGCAATGCGTAAAGTTGCTCGTGTGCGTCTGACTAACTCTAAGGAAGTAAACTCTTATATTCCGGGAGAAGGTCATAACTTGCAGGAACACTCAATCGTGTTGGTTCGTGGTGGTCGTGTGAAAGACCTTCCGGGTGTACGTTATCACATCGTTCGTGGTACTTTGGATACAGCAGGCGTAGCTGGTCGTACACAAAGACGTTCTAAATATGGTGCGAAGCGTCCTAAAGCAGGACAAGCTGCAGCTCCTGCAAAAGGAAAAGGAAAGAAGTAAATTGTAACTGAATTCCTGAAACAAAGAATATTAATTTAAGTTTTGGTTTGTTGGAATAAGCTATAAAGGTTGAGTAAATGCTTCAGAGGAAGCGTTGAAGTAAACGGAAAAAGTGCAGCCCCAAACAAAAACATTATTTTGAGAAAAAATGAGAAAAGCAAAACCAAAAAAACGTGTGATCCTTCCGGATCCGGTATTTAATGATCAGAAGGTTTCTAAATTCGTAAATCACTTGATGTATGATGGAAAAAAGAATACATCTTATGAGATCTTCTATGCAGCACTGGAAACAGTGAAAACAAAACTTCCTAATGAAGAAAAATCAGCTTTGGAAATCTGGAAGAAAGCTTTGGATAATGTAACTCCGCAGATTGAAGTAAAGTCTCGTCGTGTAGGTGGCGCTACTTTCCAGGTTCCTACTGAAATTCGTCCTGATCGTAAAGAGTCAATCTCAATGAAAAACTTGATTCTTTTCGCTCGTAAACGCGGTGGTAAATCAATGGCAGATAAACTGGCAGCTGAGATTATTGACGCTTTCAACGAACAGGGTGGTGCTTATAAGCGTAAAGAAGATATGCACCGTATGGCTGAAGCTAACCGTGCATTCGCTCACTTTAGATTCTAATCAAGTAATAATTAATAAGTAAAGGACGAAGATGGCTAAACATGATTTGCATTTGACCCGCAATATCGGTATCATGGCTCACATTGATGCTGGTAAGACAACGACTTCAGAACGTATTTTGTTCTACACTGGCTTGACTCACAAAATTGGTGAGGTGCATGATGGTGCAGCAACAATGGACTGGATGGAGCAGGAGCAGGAACGTGGTATTACTATTACATCTGCTGCTACTACTACTCGTTGGAAATATGCGGGAAATACTTATAAAATAAACTTGATTGACACTCCGGGACACGTTGACTTTACTGCTGAAGTAGAACGTTCTTTACGTGTCTTGGATGGAGCTGTTGCAGCTTATTGTGCGGTTGGTGGTGTTGAACCTCAGTCAGAAACCGTATGGCGTCAGGCTGATAAATACAATGTGCCTCGTATTGGTTACGTTAATAAAATGGACCGTTCTGGTGCTGACTTTTTCGAAGTTGTTCGCCAGATGAAGGATGTATTAGGCGCAAATGCTTGCCCTGTGGTAATTCCTATTGGTGCTGAAGAGAGCTTCAAAGGAGTTGTTGATTTGATCAAAATGAAAGCTATTTTGTGGCACGATGAAACAATGGGTGCAGATTATAGCGTAGAAGAAATTCCGGCGAACTTGGTTGATGAAGCTAATGAATGGAGAGAGAAAATGCTCGAAAAAGTGGCTGAATTTGACGATGCTTTAATGGAGAAATTCTTTGATGATCCTTCTACAATCACTGAAGAAGAAATCTTGCGTGCTTTGCGTGCAGGTACATTGAAAATGGATATCGTTCCGATGTTCTGCGGCTCTTCATTCAAGAATAAGGGAGTTCAGACATTGCTTGACTATGTTTGTGCGTTCTTGCCTTCTCCGTTGGATACACCTGCTATTGTAGGTACTAATCCGACTACAGGAGCAGAGGAAGACCGTAAACCTAGCGAGGATGAAAAAACATCAGCTTTGGCATTTAAGATTGCAACTGACCCCTATGTCGGACGTTTGACTTTCTTCCGCGTTTACTCTGGTAAGGTAGAGGCTGGTTCATATATCTATAACACTCGTTCGGGTAAAAAAGAACGTGTATCACGTTTGTTCCAAATGCACTCAAACAAACAGAATCCTGTAGAGGTGATTGGAGCTGGTGATATTGGTGCCGGTGTTGGTTTCAAGGATATCCGTACAGGTGATACGTTGTGTGATGAAGATGCACCGATCGTATTGGAATCAATGGAATTCCCTGATCCTGTAATTGGTATTGCAGTTGAACCTAAGACTCAGAAAGATTTGGACAAGTTGTCTAATGGCTTGGCTAAACTGGCTGAAGAAGACCCGACATTTACTGTTAAGACTGATGAGCAGTCCGGTCAGACTATTATTTCCGGTATGGGTGAGCTTCATTTGGATATTATTATCGACCGTCTGAAACGTGAGTTTAAAGTAGAATGTAACCAGGGTAAACCTCAGGTTAACTATAAGGAAGCTATCACTAAGACTGTTGAATTGCGTGAAGTTTATAAGAAGCAGTCTGGTGGTCGTGGTAAGTTTGCCGATATCATTGTGGCAATCGGTCCGGTTGACGAAGACTTTACACAAGGTGGTTTGCAGTTTATTGATGAAGTGAAGGGCGGTAATGTTCCTAAGGAATTTATCCCATCAGTTCAGAAAGGTTTCCAGACCGCAATGAAGAATGGTGTGTTGGCAGGGTATCCGCTTGATTCACTGAAAGTAGTTTTGAAGGATGGTTCATTCCATCCGGTTGACTCTGACCAGTTGTCATTCGAGATCTGTGCTATCCAGGCTTACAAAAATGCATGTGCTAAAGCAGGTCCTGTATTGACTGAACCTATTATGAAACTGGAGGTTGTAACTCCTGAAGAAAACATGGGTGATGTTATTGGTGACTTGAATAAGCGTCGTGGTCAAGTAGAAGGTATGGAATCAAGCCGTTCTGGAGCTCGTATTGTAAAAGCTAAAGTACCTTTGGCAGAAATGTTTGGTTACGTAACAGCTTTGCGTACTATTACTTCGGGTCGTGCTACATCGTCTATGACTTATGATCATCATGCTCAAGTTTCCAGCTCTATTGCTAAGGCTGTACTTGAAGAAGTGAAAGGTCGCGTAGACTTAGTATAATAAAAAAAAGCAGGGGCTACGGGTTAGCGAATGACTCTTAATCCGGCCCCACTTTATATTTAATCATTTTTTAATTTAAAATTTAATGAGTCAAAAAATTAGAATTAAACTGAAATCTTACGATCACAACTTGGTAGACAAGTCTGCTGAAAAGATCGTTAGAACAGTGAAGGCAACAGGTGCTATTGTTAGCGGTCCTATTCCATTGCCTACACACAAGCGTATTTTTACGGTAAACCGTTCGACTTTCGTTAACAAGAAGTCACGTGAACAGTTTGAATTGTCTTCTTACAAGAGATTAATCGACATCTATAGCTCAACAGCTAAGACAGTAGACGCTCTGATGAAGTTGGAATTACCGAGTGGAGTTGAAGTAGAAATTAAAGTTTAATGCATTTAAAAATTAACTGAAATGCCAGGATTATTAGGAAAGAAAATCGGAATGACATCCGTTTTCAGTGCTGATGGTAAAAATGTACCATGCACTGTTATCGAAGCTGGTCCTTGTGTAGTTACTCAGATTAAGAGTGTTGAGAAAGACGGCTATGCAGCTGTTCAGGTAGGTTTCCAGGACAAAAAGGAAAAGCATACTACCAAACCTTTGATGGGGCACTTTAAAAAAGCTGGTGTAACTCCGAAGAGACACTTGGCCGAGTTCAAAGATTTTGAAACAGAATTGAATTTGGGAGACACTATTACAGTGGAGTTGTTCAATGATGCGGCTTATGTTGACGTTGTTGGTACTTCTAAAGGTAAAGGCTTCCAAGGTGTAGTTAAAAGACATGGATTTGGTGGAGTAGGTCAGACTACTCACGGTCAGCACAACCGCGCTCGTAAACCGGGTTCTATCGGTGCATGTTCTTACCCTGCAAAAGTATTCAAAGGAATGCGTATGGGTGGCCAAATGGGTGGTGACCGCGTTACTACACATAACTTACAGGTATTAAAAGTGATTCCGGAACACAATCTTCTTTTGATTAAAGGTTCGGTACCGGGTTGCAAAGGTTCAATCGTAATAATTGAGAAATAATGGAAGTTAACGTATTAAATATTAAAGGTGAAGACACCGGAAGAAAGGTTACGTTAAACGAATCTATCTTCGGAATTGAACCCAATGACCACGCTATCTATTTGGACGTTAAGCAGTTTATGGCTAACCAACGTCAGGGAACTCATAAATCTAAAGAAAGAAGCGAAATCAGCGGTTCTACTCGTAAATTAGGTCGTCAGAAAGGTGGTGGCGGTGCTCGTCGTGGTGATATCAACTCTCCGGTATTGGTGGGTGGTGCTCGCGTGTTTGGTCCTAAACCTCGTGACTATTGGTTTAAGTTGAATAAAAAAGTTAAGACATTGGCTCGCAAGTCGACATTGTCTTATAAAGCTCAAGAAAACGCAATCATTATTGTTGAAGACTTCACATTTGAGGCTCCAAAGACTAAGGATTTCGTTTCTATGGTAAATAATCTTAAAATTGCTGACAAAAAGTTGCTTCTTGTTTTGCCGGAAGCTAATAAAAATGTATATTTGTCAGCTCGTAACATCGAACGTGCTAATGTAGCAATTGCTTCTGCATTAAATACTTACAATGTATTGAATGCTGAAACTCTTGTTGTTACAGAAAACTCGCTCAAGGCTATCGAGAATATCTTATCTTAATTTAAAAAGGAGGCTTAGATAATGGGAATTA
>OGDV01000510.1_pt1 | contig 14097 bp, 7 predicted proteins | sample 1570511 | NCBI WGS metagenome assembly OGDV01 (sample SAMEA2582179, study PRJEB24529) | metagenome | reverse complement strand
GCAGTAGGAAAGAAGATCATTGACACAGCTGCTGCTTATGGAATTGGACCGGAAGATATTATTTTAGACGGTCTTTGCATGACGGTAAGCTCTGACAGCCAGGGAGCGATCGTTACTCTTGAAACTCTTAGAAAGATCCGTGATGAATTAGGCGGAAAGTCTGTTTTAGGTGTATCCAATATCTCCTTTGGACTTCCTCAGAGAGAGATCATCAACGGTGCTTTCTTTACCATGGCAATGGAAAGCGGTTTAAGCGCTGCCATTATCAATCCGAACTCTGAAGCTATGATGCGGGCTTATTATAGCTTTAACGCATTGATGAACCTGGATCCTCAGTGCAGTGAATATATCAGCATTTACAGTGGCCAGACTGCAGGTCTGGGACAGACCATTGGAAAAGGTGGAAATGGTGCCGGAGGTTCCGGTGCAGCCGGAAATGGCGGTGCAGGGAGCACAGGAAGTCTTGGAAATGCAGGAGTTTTCCACATTTCTTTCTGCTTTTTTACACATTTCAGGATTTGACTTCTTAATTCTTCAATTCCAGCTCCTGATTTTGCTGAAACACGTACAATATCCACCTTATATTCCAGCTTATCTTCTACCTGATCATTTCTCTGACCTGCTGTGAACATCTGTTGCATTTCTTCACAGATCTGCTGTTCTACCATCTCCAGCCATTCCTCATCCACAAGATCACATTTATTCAAAACAACAAGGATATTCTCAACACCCAAAAGGCGTAAAATTGCCAGATGTTCTCTTGTCTGTGGCATAATCCCCTCATCTGCAGCAATTACAAGAAGAACAAGATCCATTCCTACCACACCTGCAGTCATATTAGAGATAAATTTCTCATGCCCGGGAACATCAATGATTCCGACACGCTCTCCGTCTGTCAAATCCATCCATGTAAACCCTAGATCAATTGTGATTCCACGTGCTTTCTCTTCTTTCAGACGGTCTGTATCTCTTCCCGTTAATTTCTTGATCAGTGTTGTCTTTCCGTGATCGATATGTCCGGCTGTTCCGATGATCACATGTCTTTCCATCTAATGCAGTCCCTTTCTTAATACTGTTTTCTTTCTCAGTTCTGTTTTCTTTCCATAACATGTCTGATCTGTGTCGCCAGATATTCGATTCCTTCTTCCGGGAAAGTTCTCATATCCAGAAGGAAACGCCCTTCCTTTATTCTTCCGATCACCGGAATTGAGAGATTTCTCATCCTGCTTTCTAATTCTTCAACGGTGATCTCATTTGCTTCCAATGTTACTCCATAACTTGAAATCCCTGTTTCGGGAAGTGCTCCACCGCCTGCCTTAGAAATACATTTTTCCACTTGAATCTGAACGGACGCTCCCTCTTGATTCCATCTATCAGCACAGACTCTTGCTTTCTCTTTTATTTCCTCCGCAGGTCTTGTCAGCATTCTCAAAGTTGGAATCTTTTGAACCGCTTCTTTCTGATCCAGATAACATTTCAACACTTCTTCTATCGCTGTCAATGTGAATTTATCTGCTCGAAGAGCCCGAAGCAATGGATGATTACGCATCTGATCAATATATCTTTTCTTTCCGACAAGGACTCCTGCCTGTGCTCCACCAAATAGTTTATCCCCACTAAAACAAACAACATCTGCACCGGCCTTTACTTCTTCCTGTACGGTTGGTTCTTTGGATAAACCATATTCCTCCAGATTTATAAGTACGCCACTGCCCAGATCTTCAATCACAGGAATTCTGCTTCGTTCTGTATGATTCTCGAAGATTTCAGGTGACAATTCCTGCGTGCACTCTATCAGACCATTACTTAATTCACACAATTCTTCTGCACTTACCGATTCTGTAAAACCGACAATCCTGTAATTACTTGTGTGGACTTTCAAAAATGCTTTCGTCTTTTCACTGACTGCTGCTTTATAATCTTCTATCCTTGTACGATTGGTTGTCCCGACTTCTTTCAAAATAGCACCGCTTAATTCAAGAACTTCCGGAATACGGAATTTCCCGCCGATTTCAACAAGTTCTCCTCTGGAGACGATCACTTCTCTGCCTTTTGTCAATGCACTCAAGGCAAGAAGTACAGCTCCGGCATTGTTATTCACAACAATTGCCGCTTCTGCTCCTGTGATCTGACAAAGCAATTCTTCTGCATATCCGGTCCTGTTTCCACGTTTTCCAGTCTGTAAATCATATTCCAGACTGGAATAATTCTCTGCAACTGCTTTCAGTTTTTCCGCAATCTCATGACTAAGCGTTGCACGTCCAAGCCCGGTATGAAGGATTACTCCTGTTCCGTTATAAACTGGTTGGATCTCCTTTTTCTGTTCTTGTTCCAGAAGATGGTTCACTTCTGATTTCTTTGAACTTGATTCTATCTCATACAGAAATTTCTGAATCATTTCTTTTGCTTCATGCTCACTGATTCCCTTTTTGATTCCTTGTGAGATTTCATTTCTCAGATTCTCCACAGAATCTCTGACTGCTCCGAGAACACGCTCATATCCTTCTTTCTCTGCCAGTCTCTGAACATTTTCTTTCTTCATCAAGTCATCTACTCGCGGAAGCAAGCGAAAGATCTGATTCTTTTCTTTCTGTAAATTTTCTCTTTTCTTATTCTGATCTGACTTTTCCAACTACTGCTGCTCCTTAATTTCTCTTTCTACAGCGAAATGCCGCAAGAAACCGTTACTGCTCACAGAGCACTGTGAACAGTAACAAGAAATCTCTTACAGCATTTCCATTTTTCCTTTTTTTAGTTGGATGAGTTTTTCCTGCCGCTCTTTGACGCAGCCTACAACAGAAACTTTCGTCTCCATTCCCACTGCCTCAAAGTCTGCTAACAGACAATCTAATTCTTCTCTTGGGACACTGACAAGAAGTCCTCCTGAAGTCTGCGGATCGCTGATCAGATCTAAATAGACCTCTTCTACATCTCCTGCATCCAGTCCTTCCGCTGCAAACTCCCGGTTCTTATATGCTCCTGCCGGAACGAGTCCCATCCTTGCATATGCAATCGCTTCTGTCATATATTCAATCTGCTCCGGATATAATTCCAGAGTTATGTCACTTGCCTCAGCCATCTCTGTACAATGTCCCAGCAATCCAAATCCCGTCACATCTGTACATGCGTGGATCGTGTGTTTCTCAATTGCTCTTTTCGCTCTCTGATTCAATGAAGCCATTACTTTAGCAGCTTCATCTGCGGCTGCTTCGGAAGCCATCTGTGCTTTCACTGTTGTATTCACAATACCACTTCCAAGCTGTTTGGTCAGAACCAGCACATCTCCCGGCTGACACCCGTAATTCTTATAAATCTTATCCGGGTGAACGAAGCCTGTTACCGAGAGTCCGTATTTCGGTTCATCATCCTGCACCGAATGACCTCCGACCAGAACGGCTCCTGCTTCTAACACCTTGTCTGCTCCGCCTCGCAAAATCTCCCCTAAGATCTCCGGATCCAGACAATTTGGAAAACATACAATATTCAATGCAACCTTCGGCTCTCCTCCCATTGCATATACATCGCTTAAGGAGTTCGCCGCTGCAATCTGTCCGAACAGATACGGATCGTCCACAACCGGTGTGAAGAAATCCAGTGTCTGTATCATGGCAGTCTCATCCGATATTTTATAAATTGCGGCATCATCTGATGTCTCAACACCGACAAGCAGACGCTCATCGGAAAATTTAGGCAGCTTACCCAGAACCTGGGCAAGGGTCTCAGGACCGATTTTGGCCGCTCAACCAGCTGTCTTTGTCATCTGTGTCAGATGAATCTCTTTGAGTCCCTTACTCATTTCGCCCACTTCCTTTCGAATGCTTTTTCAAAATAATTCCCTCGATATACAAAAAAGCTGTTGCAGCAGCTTTTCCATCACATTTTCAAATTACTGTAACTGTTCCTATGTTTCTAACAAGGTTTCACAATCTTACCTGCATTATTCATAGACTCGACAATGTCATACATATTTGTAACTGTTCCTACTGCAAGCTTGTCTTTCATTCCATAATAATCCAGACATGTTCCGCAAGTCACAATCTCAACGCCCTGGCTTTCCAGATTCTTCAGATCCTCCAGAGAGTCAGATCCTTCACATGTGATCTTAGCGCCACCGTTGTAGAAGATCATCTTCTTTGGAAGCTCATCAAGCTGTGTGATTGCAAAGATACAACCTTTAATCAGCACTTTTCCGAGCTCATCATTTCCACTTCCCATCTTGTCAGAAGAAATCACAACTACCGTATCCCCTGTCGGAACACAATCGCAAACCGCACCCGCCGGCGCAGTCTGAGTTCCCTCTCCTGCAAGTGCCTGAATTGTCACTTTATATTCATCCTCTCCAAGCTTCTCCTGTGTTACTGTTGCGCCTGTACTCTGTGCCATCTTTGTCACATTAGCCACTGCTGTCTCATTATCAACGAGAACTTCTATTGTCTCCGGAGCTGTCAACGCATCTAATGCTTTCTTTGTCTTGATTACCGGAACCGGGCATTTATCTCCCATAGCATTTACTGTTACCATTCTATCGCTCTCCTTTACCTATTCGTTCAGGTATTTCAACCTCCAGGCTTCTGTTTTTCAGTATAACATTTTTACTATAGGTTATCAAACTTTTCTATAGAAATTTTCTATAAATTGCCTTCTTTCTGATTCACATTTTTACGCAAAGCTTCTCCCAATTCCGTAATACACAGTAATGTGATTACAAGCACGCTTCCCGGAATCAGAATGATCCACCAGGAGTTTGTCATCAATGCCTTTTCAGAAAGCGAGAGCATGCTCCCCCAGGAAATGATTTCCATCGGAAGACCAATCCCAAGAAAGCTCAATGTTGACTCTGCTATAATTGCACTTCTGATGTTCATCACGACCATAAACATAATTGACGAAACAAAATTCGGCAGCAAATGAACACGTAAAATATGCCAGAAACTTCCACCCATACATTTTGCAGCAATCAGATATTCACTCTCACGGAGCTGTCGTACCTCGGTGCGTACCATTTTTGCGATATTCATCCAACTGGTAAGACCAATTACTATGGTGATTGCAACAACCGAGTTCTTTCCTGCCAGTGCCTGAAGAAAGATAATTAACAGAATGGAAGGGATACTCAATAAAATTTCTGTAAAACGCATCATCAGTTCATCAATCCACTCCGGTGCGATTCCACTGAAGGATCCGTAGATCACCGCAATCGTAGTCGATAACACGGTTGATATCAAACCGATAAACAGCGAGATTCTACCACCGTATAAAATCATTGAAAAAATATCTCTTCCCATCGTATCCGTTCCAAAAAAGAACTCTTTATTCGGCGAAATGTTGCAGTTCTTCAGATCCATGTATGTAGGGTCTTTCGTCATAAAGAAACGACAGAAAACACAGGCAAATACAATGACTGCAAGAATACTTCCGGCAATTACAAAAGACTTGTTTTTTCCAAAATCATTCATTTTGAATGTCCTTATTCTATTTTCGGATGAACTATTATTCTTCTCAGCTTTTTTCATCTTCTCCACCTTATATTTGACTTGCCTTTCCTGTCATTTTAATTTCTTTCATTCTTGGATCGATCCATTCACTGACAGACTGTCCGATCACATTTCCTGCAATAACAAAAATACCGGTAAATACGCAAAGCACCATCAGCATATTATAGTCATGATATTTTGCACTTTCAAAAGAAAGCGTTCCGATTCCCGGATAGGAAAATACCATTTCCACGATATACGTCCCTTCGATCACATGCTGAAGTGAAATTGCCATCAGACTGATGAACGATGGCATAATATTTTTCACACAGTGAAAGAACAATACTCTTTTTCGTGACATTCCTTTTGCCTTTGCCAGTAAAACATAGTCTTTTCTAGTTTCTTCCAACAATCGATTACGGATCAGATATGCATAATACCAAAGGTGGCTCAGCACAACAACTGTCAGCGGAAGAATCAGATGCGTCAATCTGCTCAACGGATTTGCCGATTGTCCGAGATCATATGCCCCACTTCCAGGAAGGAGCTTTAGATTCACACTAAAGATCAAAATCAATACAAGTGATAACCAGAATTCCGGAATACAGCTTGTGATTGTTCCCACCTTACGCAAAATCCGGTCTGGAAGCTGATTTTCATAATACACACAGAAAATTCCAAGCAAAAGTGCCAGTCCAAATGTCAGGATAAAACCAATTCCGCCAAGCAATAATGTATTGACTAAACGTCCCTTGATCACTGTAAGAACATCTTGTTTATATTTATAAGAGATTCCAAAATCCCCCTGAAAAGCATTTCCAAGCCATTTCACATACTGAACAGGGATAGGTTCGTTTAATCCAAGTCGTTCCATTGCATGCTCGTGTTCTTCCACCGACATTCTCTCCGCACGTTCTCCATAATAAGAAACCAGCGGATCCCCGGGTGCCAGCCGCGACATTACAAACACAAGAAGTGAGAGCACAAAAACAGATAGCAAGATCAGTCCGATTTTTCTAAGCCATTGTTTCTTCATCACTCTGCTCCTCTCCTGAAATCTCCGGAATCGGAATCGCCTCCAGAAGTTTCTTCGTATATAAATGCTGCGGATGTTCAAACACCTGCTCGGTTTCTCCTATCTCCACAAGTTTTCCATCCTTCATCACTCCGACACGGTCGCACAACAAACGCACCATTGAAAGATCATGAGCAATAAAAAGGATCGCACAGTCATGTTCTCTTTGTAAATGCCGAAACAACTTCACCATCTGTGCCTGCGTTGTCACATCAAGTGAAGCGATCGGTTCATCTGCGATCAAGAGCTTCGGCTTCATTGCAAATGCCCTTGCGATTGCAACGCGCTGTCTTTGTCCGCCAGATAACTCCGATGGCCACACGTGAAGCTGTTCTTCCTGCAATTCCACTTCTTCCATCATTTCACATAAAAAATCATGTTGTTCTTTCTTGTCAGAAAATACTTTATGTATTTCCAATGGCTCTGCAAGGATCTTCTCTACCTTCATTTTCTGGTTTAAGGAAGATGTTGAATCCTGAAAGATCATCTGCCGTTCTTTTTGCAGTCTTCTCGCATTTTTCTTTTTTGCTTTTTTATCAAGAAGATTTATCCCATCATAAGAAAATGTTTCTGCTTCCGGACTTAGAATTCCCATCAGACATTTTCCAATCGTTGACTTTCCTGATCCTGACTCTCCTACCAATCCAAAAATCTCGTCTCTTCTTATCTCAAAGGACACATCTTTCACCGCTTGAAACACCCTTTTTCTATCTAAAGGATAGGAATAAGACAAATGTGAGATTTCTACCAGTTTTTCATGCAATTCTGATTCACTTATTAATTCTGATTCATTTCTATGCATATAATAAGGATGATCATGAAGCAATTTCTTTGTATAAGAATGTTTTGGAACTTTGAAAAGCTGTTTTGCTTCTTCCAATTCCACGATATTTCCATCCTGCATTACAGCAACCCGGTCTGCGATCTGAGCAACAACTCCGAGATCATGTGTGATAAACAGAATGCTTAAATTCAATTCTTTCTGTAATTTTTTTAACAGTTTCAGAATCTCTGCCTGGATTGTCACATCCAGCGCTGTTGTCGGTTCATCCGCAATTAAAAGCTTTGGATTTGAGGCAAGTGCTGTTGCAAGCACGCATCTCTGACGCATTCCACCTGAAAAATGATACGGATATAGATCATAACGCTGCTCTGCGTCTTTGATTCCAACAAGCTTCATCAGTTCGATTGCCTTCTCTTTTGCTGATTTCTTCTTATTTTTCTCGAAATCTTTCTCTCTTTTCTTCTGATTTAAAGCTTTTTCATGCAGCAAAACAGCCTCTTCAATCTGACTTCCAACTGTCATCGTCGGGTTTAACGTACTCTGTGAATCCTGAAAGACCATCGCGATTCCCTGTCCTCGGATCTGCTGCATCTCTTTTTCATTATATCGGATCAAGTTCTGATCTTTATATTGAATGGCTTCGCCTGTCACAGACGCACTCTTGGGCAGTAATTTCAAAATTGATCGGCACAGTACAGTCTTTCCACATCCTGACTCTCCAACAAGAGCAAGGACCTCCCCTTGTCTTAACGACAAGGAGACGTCCTTTACTACTTGTTTCTTTCCATCTGAAGTTTGAAATTCAACGGACAAATGCTTCACTGCCAGTATTTCTTCTATTTTCATTCGATTGTCCAATCCTCTACATTCCAAAAAATACCAACACCATGATGGCCAAGAACTGTATCCTTTGTAATTCCCTGGATCTTCTTATTCATCACATAATCTACATCGCAATAACAGAAGAATGTATATGCCGGATCTTCTGCAAGTGCAACCTGGAACTTTGCATATGCTTCTTTTCGCTCATTCTCGTCGCTTGTCTGTCTTGCCTGTGTCAGATAAGTATCTACCTGCTCATCGGAATATCCGCTGTAATTGCTTCCTTTGTCTGTTCCGAATACTTTGTAGGTATGGTCATCTGCATCAAACGGGCTTCCCCATCCGATCAGAAATGCTTCTTGATTTGCCCAGTCGATTTCTGACTGAACCTGTGCCTTAGCATCAACTCCAACTTCTTTCAGCTGCTGACATGCGATAGCCGCAAGATCTGAGCGTACCTGATCGCCTTCCATCACATTGATCGTAAAAGAAAGCTTTTCTCCGTTTCTCTCATAGATCCCGTCATCTCCCAATGTCCAGCCTGCCGCTTCTAACACTTCTTTTGCTTTCGCCGGATCATAAGAGTATTTCTCTACATCTTCATTATTATATTTATTCCTCTGAAGCGGACCATAAGCTACAACACCTTCTCCCAGAAGAACACTGTCTACCATCTTCTGACGATCAATCGCATAACTGATTGCCGGAATCACATCTTTGTTTCTCTGCCAGAACTCATTATTAAAGTTATAAAGGATACCTCTGTAATCTGCTGTCTTCATATCATATACTGTAAAAGCATCATCATCCACAAAATTCTGTGCATCCTTCGGTGTTACCTGTGCCAGGTTGATCTCGCCGGATTTCAGCTGAAGTGCTTTTGCATTATCATCCGGTACAATCTTAAACACAATTGTATCGATTTTCGGAGCTCCTTTATAATAATCCTCATTCTTTACAAGTGTAATGCTCTGTCCTTCATCCCACTCCTGAATCTTATACGGACCTGTTCCAATCGGATTATGGAAATATTCATCCGCCTGCATATCCTTGCCTTCCAGTAAGTGTTTCGGAAGGATACCAATTGTCATATAATCAAGAAATGCCACATTCTTGTCCTGAAGTGTAAATGAAATCGTCTTATCATCGATCACATTGATTGCTGTAACATCCTCGTAATTAGAAGCAATCTCTGATTCATTGTCCGGATCCATGATTGCTTTGATCGTAAACTCAACATCATCTGCTGTAAATTTCTCTCCATCTTGCCAATTTACATCATCCCTAAGATGGAATGTATAAGTATTTGTCGCGTCATCCAACTCCCAGGATTCTGCCAGTCCCGGTACTACCTCATTATTCTCATCATGTGCTGTCAGACCATCAAACAGAAGCAAATTAATCTCTCCATGCTCATCAATAGCCGGATTGATCCTTGTGTAATCATTACTTCCATAGATTAATGTAGACCCGCTTTGTGTAGTCTTATTATTTGCATTGTCTGATTTGCTTCCACAGCCTGTAAGTACACCACCTGCCAACATGCATACAGCTAATGTTGTTGCAAGCACTCGTGATAATTTTCTTCGTTTCATCGTTTTCTCCTCACGCTGTCTATTTTCTTTCAATGCAATTTATTGTACAAGAAATAGAATAAATCCACAAGCCAGGTAGGGGGATATAGAATCTCTTAATCACTCAAAAAGAGAGGACTTCGTCAAAAAAGTCCTCTCATCTCTCACGAATCTTTCCGTGTTACTGTTTTCTGAATTTCACCATTCTTGATTTCTGTTCCACTTCTTGATTCTTTTTTATTATCTTTTTCTTTTTTTCAGTACAACAACAATTGCTGCCATTGAAAGAATAACACCTGCTGCCGCCGGAATGATCGGTGTAACATCACCTGTCTTAGTTGCTTTTCCGTTTGTTCCGCTCACTGTGTTTCCGCCATTCTGCTTACCTGCTGTTGTCGCCTGATGTTTGCCATCAGAACCTGATCCATTATTCTTGTCAGATCCTGTAGCACCGTCTCCGTTTCCACTTCCCGGTTTTGATGGGTTCGACGGTTTTGATGGGTCGGATGGTTTTGATGCATTATCTTTCTCATCATTCAAAGCTTTCATTGCGTTCTGCAAATCAAGAACTGCTGCGTCAACGATTGGCTGTTCGTAAACAGAAAGTTCCTCGTTTGCCATAACTGCTTCTGCTTTAGCAAGAGCCGCATTGAACAGTGCAACATTTTCTGCGCTGTATCCGGTCAGATCCATTGCTTTTGCTTTTCCAATGATCTCTTCCAGTACGGACTTGTCTGCTTTGTAACGAAGTGCTGTCATTGCTGATGTAAGAACTTCTTTTGCCTTGTCTACGTCTTCCTGTGTTGCGGACTCATCTGCAAGTACTTTCTTTGCAGCGTCAAGTGCTACTTCGAATGTGTTCCATCCTGCGCTGAGATAGTTCTCTTTCTTGTAATCAGCTGTAGAGTCTACCAGTTTCTGAAGAGATGTCTTGTCCCCTTTCTTGATCAATGCATCTGCTGCACGAAGAAGCTGCTGATCTGCCTCTACAACATCTGCCTCCATTGCATCACCATCTTCAATCACTGCTTTCGCATTCTCAAGTGCTTCCACAAATGCATCTTTCTCTACTCCATCAATGTACAGATCCAGATTTAATGCACTGTATAAATTGTAATGACTCTGAAGCTGTGTCTTATCTCCAGCCTTAAATCCAAGCTTCTGGATTTCTTCGATCAATGCGATTGTTGTATTGTCGATTACTGCCTGGCTTGACTGAACATTAGCACTTACATCTTTCGCATAGTTAAATACTGCTGTAAAGCTTTCTCTTACGCTCTCGATAGCTGCATCTACTTCTCCGTCATCTATATTTTTCTGTGCTACGGAGATTACCATATCTAATGAACTCTTGTCTGTTGTTATTACATCATTCAGATTGAACAGACGGAATGCATCAATGCTTGTATACCAACCAGAGCTATGATAATAATCATAGAGCCATGCTTTATTAATTCTAAGTTTAACCTTATCAGACTTAAAACTATCAAATAAGAATACTCTGGACTGTCCACCGATAGATGCTCCTTTGACTGCTGCAACCCATTCGTTTCCATCCCAGTATTCGATATCCATATCTTTGATATCAATATAATCCGGATAGTAATTGTCTAATGCCACTTCTGCCGCATTTACTTCTACAGGCTCTGCGAAATGAAGTTCAAGCTCTGCTGGGATCTGCTTCAACTGCCATGCTGTACCATTGTTCTTTCCATCAAGAGCACCTGCTAAACCTTCACTGTCACCGGATGTTCCGTTGTCTGTAACAGATTTATAAGTTTTTTCAATGCTGTCTTCTACATTTAATGCTTCTTTGCTGATATATTCCGCTGTAAATACCTTACTCATCTGACGTCTTCCAAGGAACAATGCAGCTTTTACTGTTTCTTTAGATCTTGTTATTCCAAATGGCTCTTTATATTCCTCTGAGAACCATGTCGGCTCATTTCCATCAATTGTATATTTGATCTGAAGATCGTTAAACTCGCCGGAAATTTCAATCTTGTCGTTTGCTCCGAGCATTTCCTTATCAGTTGGTTTAATTGTTAATGTCAATTTATCCCAAATTCCAAGAAGTGCATCTTTCGCCTCATCAACACTCTTCTTCATCAGATTCAGCTCAGTAACTGTACATTCTGTATCCTTCAGAAGTTCTACTGCTGCATCTAACTGGTTATCCAGATCTGCTGCTGTATTAACATAGCTTGCCCAATCTTCGTTTACATCTCTTCCTTCATATACTTCTTCTGCTTCACTGCAGGAATCTCTTAATTCGATTGCTGCTTCTCCAACCTTGATTGCTTTGAGAAGGATCTGTGTATTATCATAATACTCATCTGATTTCTCTTCTTCTACAACCTTCTCTGCTGCCTGGATTAGTTCCACAAGATGTGCTTTCTGTACATCAAGAACTTTACCTCCCATTTTATCCAGAAGATCTTTCGCCTGATTGATTACGCCCTGAAGTTTCTCAGGAGTTGAGTTGAAGTCGATTGTGTAAGTTTCTCCCGCCTCTGTCGGGAAGGAAATCTTGTTGTCTGAGTGAACTGTTGTCTCTACCTTTGTTCCGTCAGATTTCTTTACTGTGTAAGCTGCAATATTCTCGTATTCGCCTGTAAATGTATTTCCATTTCTTGATTTAATCTCGAAACGATCTGCTTTACCTTCCGACCAGTTCATATCGATTTCAAAGTTGCCTCTTGCAACGATACCTTCTACATGACCTGTATTCCACTGCTCCGGAACTGCCGGCAGGAACTGTACATAACCAAGCTGGCTCTGAAGAAGCATCTCATTTACACCTGCTGTATAACCGAAGTTACCATCAATCTGGAAGATTGGGTATCCTTTGTAGTTTTCTCCTCCACCGTGTGATGAAAGAAGATTTGTCAGGAATCCAGAATTTCCACCACCAACTGCAGACTGTACGATCTGGAATGCCTCTTTAGAGTGTCCTGTACGTGCCCAAAGATTCAGTTTGTGTGCTTTTGACCAACCTGTTGCATCCAGTCCTCTTTCGTTCAGGGATACGATTGCTGCATCCATGAATTCCGGATTGTCTTTGCTGATCATATTACATGGATATAATGCCATCAGATGTGACAGATGACGGTGCGGTGGCTGTACTCCTCCACTCTGTGCGCCAAGGCTCTGTCTCCACTGTGGGATATCAATCTCACCAAGGTCTCCTGCCTGTGCTTTTCCGAAATGTGTTTCTTCATACCACTCTTTTACCTGTCCGTCGTCACCAACTAAGACTGGATCAAGTTTGGACTGTTTTTCTTTCCACTGTGCAACCAAATCTGCATCAACACCTAATGTCTCTGCTGCCTGGATTGTATTCTCGAAGTGCTGCCAGATAAACTGCTGATCATAAGATGCACCATTTACGATCGGTCCGTTCTCCGGTGAGTAAGAAGGTGCTGATACGTAACGTTGCTGATACTCACTCCAGTAAAGAGCCTCATTCCAGAAGTTTGCAACTTCTTTCAGAGATGGATACAATTCGTTTTTCAGGTAATCTGTATCTTCTGTATACAGATAATACTCATATGCATTCAGAAGTGCCCATGCAGAACCGATCGGATTCCATCCGGCTGCGTTGTTTTTCTGTCCAAGTGCTGAGAACATATATGGTGTACTAAAACATCCTACGAGCCATCCGTTTTCTTCTCCCTCATCACTCTTAATACCAAAAGCTGCTGCAGCTGCATAACGTCCTGCTTCTTTCAGAACATTCAGATAATCATTATATGCTGTCTGACATTCTGCAAGGTTACTTGCCAGGGTTGGCCAGTAGTTCATCTGAACGTTGATATTGAAGTGGTAATCTCCACCCCACTGGAAGTATCCTTCTCCCCAAACACCCTGAAGGTTTGTCGGAAGAGCGCCTTCTCTTGATCCGGCGATTGTCAGATAACGTCCAAACTGGTAACAGATTACTTCCAGAGCTCTCTGCTCGGATTCTGTAGGAATCTCACCACCATTGTTGTCTACCATGTTACGGTACTTTTTGATCAGTTCATCTGTAGGAATTGTAGGAACTTCTTCGTTAAATCCTAATTCCATACGGGAGAACAATGCATCATGATCTGCTACATGGTCTTTTTTCAGTGCTTCGTATCCTTTTTTCGCTGCTGCATTGATTCTTGCTGTAACTGCATCATGTGGATCTTCTCCACGGAAACTTGGAAGCTCCATCTTGTAGTCTGTACCACATGCAAAGATCAATGTAACTGCATCTGCGTCAGATACTGTGATGGATGGATTTGAACCATTGGCATTTGAAGAAAGGCTTCCTCCCTCATTGATAACTTTCAGCTGTGCTTCAATGTTGAATCCGTTTCCGCCTAATGCATCACGCATTGT
>OGDV01000505.1_pt1 | contig 14326 bp, 9 predicted proteins | sample 1570511 | NCBI WGS metagenome assembly OGDV01 (sample SAMEA2582179, study PRJEB24529) | metagenome | reverse complement strand
GCATCTTCTCAAATCCATTCATGGAATAAGATTCTATCATATTTCCGCTTACAAGATAGAATACGTCACCAATATACAGTCCTCTGCTGCCTTCATATCCGCTCAGCTGTCTGCTCATGACTTCTTTGAATCCTTCTGCCTCATCATACGTATACAACTGATAAGTCACTCCATCATGATAGGTAACAAACCCGAACAGATTCTTCTGAACATCTACAAATACACCTTTATAATTGTATCCTACATCTGTGCCATAGCTTTCTTCAATTGTATACTTATTTTCCTCTGTTACATTGGATGGATCTGTAACATTAAACATCGAAAGTTTCACACCTTCTGTTGTAAATCCATCTTCACTTACATCCATCCCTATGCCAAGCAGTTTTCCGTCTCCATATGGATGCAGATATTCGGAAAATCCAGGAATCTTAAGCTCTCCAAGAATCTTCGGATTCTCCGGGTCTGAAAGGTCTACCGAGAACAATGGATCCACCTGACGGTAAGTAACGAAATATCCTGTATCTCCCATAAATCTTGCGGAATAGATTGTTTCATCCTTTGCCAGATTGTGAATGGAGCCAATGATCTCCAGTTTGTCATTCAGTACATAAAGTGAATTTGTACCAGGTACCGCATCCTTAACATTTTCAGCAACGGCTTTTTCAGTCTTATCTGCCGTCTCATTTAATGGCATAATATCATCATTCGAATAAATCTCATCGATTGTTGTAACTAATCTAAGGTTTCCTTCATACTCATCAATGCTGAAAGAATCGTTCAGCATTCCTTTGATCTTCGTCTGAGCAACACCAACAAGCTTTCCATCTGTATAAGAAATCTTGCGGATCAATGTTCTGCTCACATCTGAATCTTCATAATAATTACTTGTAATATAAATATTATTTTCGCTTACATAACACACATCCGAATAACCAAAAACAGCCTTACTGTCTGTTTTTTCTGATGGATTATCTAATGAAAATGCTGTAATGATCGTATATTCATTTCCTTCTGCTTCCTGTGGCATATAAATATTTTCTGCTTCAATAGATTTTCCCTGCACTTCCGGAATATACCACAGATCTCTTGCTGTAACATTGTCTTCGTAAGGATGGAACTGACTAAGCACATAGACATATCCATCAACAATCCTGGATGTATTATATCCTCCGCTCTGTTCCATGTTACCGATCTCTTTCGGATTTGACGGGTCACTGATGTCATATACCTGGACATACGTATTGTTCTCATAATATCCATCATAAGCTTCTGAATCCTCTGAATTTCCGACTTGTCTTCCTAACGTACCGAACAGAACTAATTTATCATCCTGTACATAAATGTCTTCTACATAGCGTTCTGCATCTTGTTCGATCGAGGCCAGCTTTTCCATGGACCCATTGTCAATAGCTGTGATTGTCACAACACTCCGACACAGTGTATAAATGTTTTTTCCATCGGTTTTGACAATATCGGCTTCCCCCACGCCGTTCTCACGGAGATTCGTATCTGAATAAGCTCCGGTATCACTAACATTACTACTTTCTGCTGATGCTGCGTCTGATGAAGATGCACTTTCATACATTCCAATGGCCATACTGTTGTTGTCCCGTGCCATCTGCTTATTGTACTCTTTGATACATTTTTCAATTTCTTTATAATCTTTCGCTGTTATAAGTGTCTGGGTTGTCTCTTTCTGATCTGCTGCTGATGCGATAGTCGCTGCATCTAATGTTTTGTTGTTTCCTTTGTTGATCTGCTTGATTCCAACTGTCGCTCCAACTATCACACAGACACATGCCGCCGCTGCGATCGGAACGATACGTTTCCAGTTCTTTTTGTTCTTTTTCGTTTTTGATCCCTGCTGCTTTTCTTCCTGTCTTGCCTGAAGCATTTTCTGAATTGCCTCCGGCTCCAGTGAGTCCGGAAGGATCACATCATCTGCCATCTGTCTCAAATCTTGTTCTAAACGCTTTTCATTCTCAATCTTCTTATTGTTCTTTTCTCTATTTTCTTCCATCTTTTCCGCCTCCTTCTTCTATTTTTTTCAACTCCAGCTCTTATAGATCATCCTGCTTCCAACATCTTACGCATCTTCCCAAGTGCCCTGCTTTTCTTTGATCGAACCGTTGCTGCATTCATCTCAAGCATCTGCGCAATTTCCTCACTTCCATATCCAGCGAATACAGAATACGAAAGGATCATACGCTCTTCTTCCTCAAGCCTTGCGAATGCCTCCTTCACATCAAAATGTTGCTCATAGTCCGGTTCGTGTCCAGCCTCTGGTGTCTCTTCCTCTGACACATGATTTCCACGCTTTCCCAACATTTTTCTGCATTGATTTCCTAAAATTGTAAAGATCCAGCTTTTAAAACTACTCTCATTCTTGAGCTTCGCAATATTTTCAAATGCAGATATAACGGTCTCACTTACCGCGTCTTCTGCATCTTCTGTATGCTTCATCATATATAATGCGAATTTATACATTTCCTTGCAAACGCCGGCATATAACAGGGAAAATGCTTTCGTATCTCCATTCTTGGCCTTGCGAACCAATTCCTCTTTGAATTGTATTTCCCTTGAATTTTCTTTATCCTTCATTCGTTCCCTCCTCTCGAATCATCTTTTTCATTTGAAGATTCTTATAACCATTTTTGTGAATCACCTGTATTGGTTCATGAAGTCTATGAATAGTTTCACATTATCTTTATTATAGGTTATATACACTAGAGTCTACAAATAAAAAAACTGTTGCAGATGAAAACTAAGAATTTCTTAATAAAAAGACAGCGAGATACAGGTCTTTTCCATATCTCGCTGTCTTTGGATGATTATTCACTCCTAAAGTGTTAACATATTTTTACTTCATCAATAAGGCTTTTCCTATTAATTCTGCACACTTTTTCAGTTCTGCTTCTGTATGGCTGGACATAAGCGCGACTCTAAGCCTTGCTGCTCCTTTAGCAACAGTTGGATAACGTATCGCTGATATAAAATATCCATTCTCATGAAGATAGTTGGAAACTGTCAGTGCATTTTCCTCATCACCAATAATAACAGGAATTATGGCAGTTTCAGATTTTACATTGATACCATATTTCCCGAGTTGTCTACAAAAATATTTTACATTGTACTGCAATTTTGTTACTCTTGAGATTTCCTTTTCAAGAACTTCGATTCCAGCCAGATTCGCAGCCATGGTTACTGGCGAAAGTGAAGTAGAAAATATGAATCCTCTTGCCACATTTCTCAGATAGTTTATCAGTCTTGTCTCTCCGGCCACATAACCACCTTCGCCACCTATCGACTTACTAAATGTTCCCATTAAAATATCTACCTGTCTTTTTTCCTGCCAGTATTCCCGGATTCCATGACCGGTTTTGCCGATCACTCCTGTGGAATGTGCTTCATCTACCATGGAAAACAATTGATTCTCTTCACAGATATCAAGAAATTCCGGAAGCTTTAATATATCTCCATCCATAGAAAAAACTGCATCACTGACAACAATGCCTGTCTCACATGGATTCTCTTGTATTTTTTTTCGCAGATCATCCATATCATTATGAGCATATGTTACAATTTTGGCTTTTGAAAGACGGCATCCATCAATAATACTTGCATGATTTAATTCATCACTAAAAACAGTATCTCCTTTTTTCACCATTGCGGATATTGTTGCTACATTTGCAACATATCCTGTGTTAAACACGATCGCTGCTTCTGTTTCCTTGTAGGAAGCAATCTTATTCTCCAGTGCATTATGTATCACTGTATTTCCGGTTGTAAGTCTGGAGCCACCGGAGCCAAATCCATACATAGCTGTCGATTCTACGACTGCTGATTTTATGGAAGGATGACTGGCAATATCCAGGTAGTTATTGGATGCCATTAATACATAATCTTTTCCATCTATAGTTACATGTGAACTCTGTGCCGATTCTATTGTCTTCATTGTGCGAAAAAGATGGTTTTCTTTTAAAGATACCAGTGCTTTATCAATTTTATCCCACTTCTGTGGTCTTTTCATATCTGATTTTTTGCAAATCTTTTTGGGTACATTTCTGACGATCACATGCTGATTCTGAAGAAAATCAATTGCTTTTTGTTCTTCTGCATCTGTTCCTCGAAACAGAAATATTCTTCCTCCTTTTTCGCTCCCCATTCTCTTCATCTTCGTGATTCTTCTATAACCGATTTCTTTTGAGCTCACATAACCGGTCACGTACTCGGGATCATCTGAAATACATATCTCACCAATAATACCAGGACAATTTGCCACTTTTGTCGCAAGTACAATTGCTTCTTCATAATGATTCTTCTCGTTTCCGATTCTGTCCCCTTTCATTCTCTCCTGATCCATATTGGTAGCACGAATCCCACGTTTTTTATCCGGTTCTAAACGAATGAGCCTGTCAACATCAAGAAGCATAGCTCCTCTCATGGCATAAGTTTCATCTAAGAATTGCATGACATCTTGCGGATTGTCTATTCCAGTTTCTTTTAAATATTTTTTTATCTCTTCCTGCCCTTTTTCCCATGTTTCGACCTCAATTGTCTCTACTGAAAGTGCATCAAGATAAATAATGTTCTCCTTGCAGACTTTATTTATCTTCAAGTTCAACGCATCTGCTTCACCCTTGGAATGATGCATTCCTCTCTCTATCAGCGCATTGGCAAATATATCAACATCCGGTGCCTCAACGATTTTCTCTGCTCCGGATATGTGTACATCCGTACCGTTTTCCTTTTTGCTTGCACGCATCTTAATACTGTACAATTCCTCCGCACTCATAGATTAAATTCCTTTCTGTTCAGTGAACCAGTCTTTCATGACATCAACAATCTGCCTGATCTCATTATCCTGTATGATATACGGAAACATGGCATACATAATATCGAGAAATGGTCTTGAAAATACTCCTCGTTGATATGCATACTCCTGAAATCCGATAAGACATGATGGGTCATGTACCTGGAAACAAAGACAACCACCCATATATCTGATTTCTTTGATAAGCGGATGAGTGAATCCGGAGACCAGATTTCTAACCATATCCTCTATATGCTTGATTTTTTCCATATAATTTTCACGCTCAAATATTTCTATAGATTTTAATGCTGCACTGCATGCGACCGGATTTCCCATAAATGTAGGACCATGCATAAGTGCATCTGTATCCTTATCAGAATAGAATCCATTATATATTTTATGATTTGCTACTGTCACTGCATGTCCTATATACCCGGCAGTCAATGCTTTTCCAAGCACGATAATATCCGGAAGTACAAGATCAGACACAAAACGATTTCCAGTACGTCCGAAACCAGTTGCAACTTCATCAAATATAAAAACAACATCATATTCATTGCAAAGTTCTCTTGCCCTTCTCAGGAAATCAATACTATACATTTTCATCCCGCCGGCTCCCTGAAGAAGTGGCTCTACAATAAATGCATAAAATTCATTTCCGTGTGTCCGAAATACTTTTTCCAATGCATCCATTTCCGTTGGAATGTGAATTACATCCTTCTTATCATCTTCTGATAATATAAAATGATAATCCTCATCATCTCCGGCCTTCATACACATAAATGTATCTCCATGATACGAGCTGGTAAGCGAAAGGAGTTTTTTTCTTCCGCTGCCACGATTAATATTAAATTGCAATGCCATTTTCAAGGCAACCTCTACAGCAACCGAACCCGAATCTGAAAAAAAACAGTAATCAAGATCTCCCGGGAGAAAATCTTTTAGTTTTTCTGATAATTTCAAGACTGGTTCATGAGTAAGCCCACCCAGCATGACATGACTGAATTGATCAATCTGATTCTTCATTGCTTCGTTAATTTCTTTATTTTTATAGCCATGTATCATACACCACCAGGAAGATACGGAATCTATCATTTTATTATCCTGCGTATACAAATAAACTCCTTCTGCATCTACAATTTTATATGGTGTCTTCATTTTCTTCATCTGTACATATGGATACCAGATCATAAGTTTATCTCCTAAAATTATTCTTATTTTTGCTTTCCTCATTCCGTTATATTGTTATCTGTATAATGAAATTAATTCTGCTATATCAATATTCAAGTCCACGTCTCCCATGGAAACTTTCGCCAGAGTTGGAAGCCCCGTCATATATTCGCACATGCGTATATTATCTTCATGCATGATATTATCCGCTATATAATGATTAAAAATCATTCCTTTTATATTCATATTTCTGTTTTTCATATATTCATAAGTTAGTACAACACTATTGATTGTTCCAAGTCCTGCATCTGCAACCAGAATGCAGTCAAGTTCCATCTCATCTATTATATCTGTCAACCCAATACGTGCCTCATCAAAACAGATCGGACATAAAATACCGCCACTTCCCTCAACTGTTATATAGTCGTATTTCTCTTTTACTTTTCTATAATTATCCAAAACAACTGCCATCTCAACATGATTTCCTTCCAGACGTGAAGCCAGATGCGGAGAATAAGCATGCTCATAGACATACGGGCACATTTCCTCTACTGACTGGGAGATTCCTGATACATTCTTAACCCACAAAGCGTCACCAGGAATCAGCGTTCCATCTTCCTCTCTTTCATTTCCACTCATAGCAGCTTTAAAATAGCCTGGAGTCATCCCGTTCTCTTTTATCTTTTTTATAATCAATCCTGTAACGTATGTTTTACCAACATCCGTACCTGTACCGGTTACAAATATCCCTTTTCCCATTGCATTCTCCTTTTTTCTTGCATACTTTAGGCAAAGTATATACTTACTCGCAACTAATTGTCAACCTTTTTTATTTAATGGTTGACAATTAGTTGCTTATTGTATACAATAACTTTGCTTTTAATCTCTCTCAATGGGAAATGGCAGAAATATTTTAAACAAAAGGATGGGAAAACTATGAATACTACAGAAGAATCAAAAGAAAGAAATTTATCCAATCATTTTTTTAGCGTCAAAAATCTGACTATGGACGGCATGTGGGTTGTTCTGCTGTTCATCTCGGGCTTATTTAAAATCCCATCACCCATTCCAGGAACTGAATTTCAATTATCAGCCCCATTAGCCATAAGCATCGGAAGAATCAGAGGATTTCTACATTATCTTACCATCGGCATCATTGCCAGCATTATTGGGATGATATTAGGTCTTCAGACTATATACAATGTCATTATCGCAATGGTGTACCGTATTGTAGCCGGTCTTATCTTAACAGTATTAAAAAAGGACCCACTGGCCCTCATTATTGCTGGTCCTGCCGGAACGTTTGCAGCCAGACTGGTATTGGCAACAATCTTGGGTGTTGCCTGGCAGCCTTTAGTAGTAAGCGCAGCTCCTGGAATGATCTTTACTGCAATAACTGCCCCTGTTCTGACTTCAATTCTAAAAAGAGTCCTTAAGACAATTTCCTAAAACACCAACTCAGGAGCATCTATTTTAACAGCGAGATACAGGTCTTTCCCATATCTCGCTGTCTTTAGACGATTCTTTGCTTTAGCCTGATCCTCATAGTTCCAGCAAATCTTCATTCTTGCATCCAAGCGCCCTGCTCAATCGCAACACATCAATTGCTCTGGTCTGATTGATATCTCTCTGTCTTTGCTCAAAGAGTTGTATCTGCCGCACAGATACTCCTGACAGTTTTGCCAGTTCTCGCTGTGATAGTCCCGCCAAATCACGAATTCGTTTCAGATTTGTCTCCGGATAATGTTGGTTCCATAATTCATCCAACCGCTCCACGAAATGTGCCAAATCCATCTCGTGGTATACTTCATACATATTTCGAATTTCCGTCATTGATACCGCCCTGTAGATGCGTGAAAATGTTCTTCCTCGATACCACTGATAATAGGCCAATGCCCAGCCACTCCAATATTCTGGCGATTTATCCAAATACATCTCATCTGGGTACTCTTCCATTACTAACCCAGAATCCCGAATCACTTCTTTGACTAACTCACACCCTGTTTTTCCGGCTACATAAGTAGGATTTCCAATTTCAAATTGCCGTGACACAGTTGAAACCAGAAACATTTCAAAAAATTTATCAATATCCATATCATATGTGTTCACCGCGAAATCCAACATATCTCCCAATATTCGTTGGGCTGACGTAAGATAATCATCTGAATAAGCGTGTATCACCATTTTCCATACCCTCCCTCATGATGTCCAGCATGAATAACTCATGAATATCTGCACTTTCTTTTTTACGTCTTCTATATTCTCGTCTTGCTTCACGCTCGCGCTCCGCTCTCTTGATATAATATATTTCCGCATCTACATTTTCATAATTCTGAAAATAAATCGTCTCAAAAGCTTTCGGACTTTTTAATACAATCTGCTCGCCCAATTTACCTAACCACATCGCCTCAGATAATTTTTCCAACGAAATTACTCCCGAAACAAAATCCTGGGCAAACGAAAAGTATGAATCATCTGCACGATATCCTACAATAATATCATATGGAGTAATATCTATCAGGAAATGCTCTTTTATGTATTTTTTTGCCTCTTCTGCAATACTTCCATTCTGCCAGTACGTTCTATTATCTGCAAGAATAGCAAGCCAATTCAATATGTGGTATTTTGAATCATTCAGATTCAATACTTTTAATCCTTCCATTTCCAATTCATAAATATTCACATATCCATTTTTTTGCTTTGCACATGCCCACTCTCTTGCTAATTCTATATTTTCTGTACAATAAAAACCTCTTCCGTAATCATTGTGTCTGGCACCCTTCCCGAACTCTGGTTTTTCAATTAAGAATTCTGATCCATGATATAATATTTTTTTCATACCAGCTCCTCCTTATGTATTAAGTATATCGCTACAGCGATATACTTGCAAGAGATTTTGAGTCAGTGTACTCCTTACAGGAAACTCGCAAAAATATTTATGATATCGTTTTTTCAGGAGATAATGCTTTTACATCTGTCCGGTTTATTTTGTGTGTAACGCACAAAGTGAATTGACTTTTTTTGTACGCAAGAATAAAATAAAAGCGTTGATTTTACATTTTATTGACTGTATTCTGACCGAATGCTATGATTTGTGCGTAAAGAACAAATGACAATATAATAGCAGTGATATTATTTCAAATCATTACTGTTAATGAGAAAAGAAGAATACAGTATGAAAGGCTCAAAATTATTTAAGAACGTAAGGCTAAAAGGCCAAAAAGAACTTGTTTCTATATTAGTTGAAGATGGAATTTTCAAAAAAATCGCAGCAGATATACCACAGGAAAAAACTGTGGGATGTGAAGAAGTAGATTTAAATGGACAACTGGTGGTTCCACCGTATGTAGATCCGCATTTGCATCTTGATTATGTATTTACAGCAAGCCTTGGTGAGGAAAACGGATCAGGAACTCTTTTTGAAGGAATCCAGCGCTGGAGTGAATCAAAAGGAAATATGACTGTTGAACAGATGAAGGAGCGCATTTACAGTGGAATTAAAAAAGAGATGCTGTATGGTGTTCAGGCTATCCGAACACATATTGATGTGACAGATCCGACATTTACAGGTCTTAAGGCGGCACTTGAAGTAAGAGATGAAGTAAAAGATCTCCTTGATCTGCAGATTGTTGCATTTCCTCAGGAAGGAATGTACGCATACAAGGACGGTGACAAACTTGTGGAGGAAGGACTTAAGATGGGGGCTGACTGTGTTGGTGCGATACCTCATTTTGAGCTAGCTCGAGAGTTCGGTGAAAAATCGATCCACAAGACAATCGAACTGGCTGTCAAATATAATAAGCTTATCGATGTACATTGTGATGAGACAGACGATACGCAGAGCCGCTTTTTGGAGCTGTTGAATGCATTGGCACTTATGGAAGGTATAGGCACAAGAACTACAGCCAGCCACACATGTTCCTTTGGTTCAGCGGATAATAGTTATGCATTCCGGATGATGAAGCTTTTCAAAAAATCAGGCATCAATTTCATCTCATGTCCTACAGAGAATGTATATCTTGAAGGACGTCAGGATACCTATCCGAAGAGACGAGGAATCACAAGAGTAAAAGAACTTTACGACAACGGAATCAATGTATGTTTTGCACAGGATTCCATGTCTGATCCTTGGTATCCTCTTGGAAACGGAAATATGATGATGATACTCGATCACGGAATCCATCTGGCACAAATGATGTCACCTGAAGAGATTACGAATGTTCTCGATCTTGTGACAACGAACGGAGCTGTGACCATGAATATTACAGATCACTACGGAATCGAGGAAAATAAACCTGCAAACTTTATCGTGCTTGATGCAAAATCAGAATTTGAAGCAATATGTGAAAGAGCAGGAATCACTGCTTCTGTCAGACACGGTGAATTTTTGTTTAAAAAAATTCCTGCAAAGGTAACAGAAGCTATTGACCTGCTGAAATAAAAGGTGAAAAAACAATGTTTCAGTGCAAGGATCTTCTATCACTTACGACAATGTCGCAGGCAGATGTAATAGCCGGATCAGGTGGCATGGAAAAGGGCATACGCTGGTCTTATAAGGCAGAGAATATTAATTTTCCGCTTTTCACCATACCTTGGAATGTGCCACTTTTAGACTTTTTCGAGGAACTAGGACATGCTATATCATATCTGGATGACAGAAAAGATATAGAGGACAGTCTGCTTGCAGAGATTATTTTTGGAAACTGCATCAATACATCCAGTATCGAGAAGAAATGCAGGCAAATGGGAAATGATCCGAGAATGTTAGAACAGGTCTTCGTGTTACATCTATGCAAAAAAAGTTCGGAAGAGACATGCAATGACTTGAATCAAGGGATTACAAATGACAAGATAAGAAACTTTGCACAGACTCTAAAAGAATATTTTTCCGAATGTGATTATCCTGCAATCATTTCCTGCTACGGTGACAGGATCATAGGCTTTATGAAAGACTGTACAGATGATCGCAAGAAGATAATAAAAATTTTTGAACAGTTTGGTGAGTTTTTGCAAAATGACCTGAACGGAATTGAATACACGCTCAACATAGGTGAAAAATGTGAAAGCATATCCAAATTACAAAAGAGCTTTCATGAAACCTCTAAAACAAACTCCGTATTGGAGCACATTAACAGGAAAAATGAAATCATTTTCTATGATGAGATGGGATTTTACCGTATGCTGATGTCGTATGAAAATACTGCGCCCATGCAGCGATTTGCGGATGAAGTGCTTGATCCTATCATACAGTATGAGAAGAAAGCTCATACGCAGTTGATGGAGACGATGTGGACCTATTTCGAGTATAACTGCAATCTGCAGAGGACAGCTGATAAGCTGTTTTCGCATAAGAACACTGTAAAGTACAGATTACAGAGAGTAGAACAGCTTACAGGAAAGAGTTTCGCGAACAGATTCCAGAGTCAGGAGCTATACAATGCACTGATGATATATTATTTTCTTGAGTGAAGAGATCTTCCGTGGAGAGTCTCTTTCAATAAATGATACATGGAGCTTGGATAAGCAAATATCCATTTGGTATTTCGTCTTATAAATATGCCGTACGGCGAAATCGTTTGTTTTGAATAAATAAGCCGTATTGTTTTTTCAATTTCTGCTGTAGGTTTTCCGCGTTCCACATCAGAAATAAAAGTGATCGAAAGGCCTGTGAATTCAGACAAATATGCTTGTGTATAATTTAATTCTTTTCTTCTTTCTCGGATTGCTTAACCTAATGATTTTGAATCTGTAGTTTTCATAATCCTTCCCCTTGACTGCGTTCTCGCTCTATCTTCCCTCAAGAACCTCTTTCGCTGTCTTTGCATCAAACAGCCAGCGCATCCTGTCTAGTATAAACTAAATGTTTAAATATATACGTAAAAGCCCTAAGATTAGAATATGTACTGGATAAAAGAAATAGTTTAACCATTTATATTGTTTGCCTCTTTCACCGTTATAGGTTAGAGTCATGCCAAAACCTATAAATGAGTAAAGTTCTTTTATAATTGATATATATCCCAGGCCAGCACCAAGGAGAGGTTTATCATAGAATATATAAAAGAGATAGGCAACGACTATTGCGTGATAATCATAATCAAGACTTAGCTCTATAGATAGAAACCCAAAAAATGCTACAATCAGGATTGATAACGCATACCAAAGATATTTATTGCTGATTTTATCTTTAAGAATGTCAATAATCCAAATTGTAACAAGGCATAGCGCTAAGGTAAACATTATATTGTTCCAATATGGAGAGAAACAAGTTTTTGATGTAAACAAATCAAAAGGCACTTCTGATATTACACCAAAAATTAAAAGCATAATCAGATATTTCATTCTGTTGCTAGTTTTGAAGAATCCCTCTACAAGAAAAAAAACAAACAGAGGGAATGCAATTCTGCCCAAAATAGAAAATAGATTGGACAAATATAATAGAAAACCTTGTCCATTTAAATAAGGTGTTATTAAAGCGTTATTAACATGATCTATTAGCATAGATGCAAATGCCAAATACTTTAGTTGTGATCCATTGAAGATCTGGAGCTTCTTTAATTTTGTCTGGTTGAACCTTGTATCCATAATATCCCCCTCTAATAATTAAATGTTACTTTATACTATGTGCAAATCGTCACTGTCGCAAGTAGCCAAAAACTCATATATGCGCATCTCTTTTTCAATCTTCCCCTGCTCCATCAGCTTCTTATAGCTCTCTGCCATTACCAAAAATCCATTCATTTTCACGCTGTCTTTCTCGGCACTCAATGCCTTTTGCATCTAGATAAGTTCGTTCTGTATCTGGGCTATCTGCACCAACAGAGCTTTGTTATCGTCAGATAACCGTTCAGATATTCAATACTGACACGCTCTCCCGTGCGGTAGGCTCTGGCTTGCGTACCGTACTTGTCATTGATACTGCCAATCATTCTGAACCCTTGATTTATGGACTGATAATGTCTCGTTCTTTCCACATACGTTCCACCTCATTTCAGCCCCCGCTGTATAACTTCAATCTATTTGACTGATTCTAAGAGTCTTTTAAGTTTTCTCGTTGCGAGAGTATTAATAATCACAAAACCAGTTCCTATATTCTCTCCACGATGATACAATACTCTCACGCTTATTTCCCTCCTAAATTGCAGCGAAATTTTCCAGCTACATGCTATACCTTAGTATACCAAAATAAAGCTGGTGGCTCAATTAGAAATGCTCGAAATCTTCCTATGCTGCATGCTCTACATATTTACACTCATCATAACATCTGAATTATATGCAGGTTCGACTCAATGGAAAGCTTCTAATGGAGCAATAACACTTGCTAGTTCTTCTGGAAATACTGCCCCATTCAGTAGTGGGCTTGCTGGTGTCAACCTGAAAGATTCCTACAATGAAACGGTAAAATTATCGGAAGTACCAAGTTTGCAAGACGGATCCGGTCATTTCCTTGCTATCATCAATAGAAATGGAAAGGTCCACAGCATCATTTATTCTGCTAGATGATACTTGGGATTGTATAGTTCCGATACCAAACAATTCGAAGCATATAAAATCGGTGAAAAAACAGCTTATGGCACAGTAAATGATGATTTCTATTCTAATGGTTACTATAGTTCGATTTATTATAATGCTGCAATTGATGAAGGTAACTCAAATGATCTATTCGTTTCCATTGCGTGGTCTTGCGCCGGTATTCGCTTTACTCTCGAAGTTGGTGAATCTCCACACAACTGAGAGTGGATGAAGAACCCTGTGAGACGAGAACAGAAATAAGTTTTTGAGAAGAGGTCTTTCGATTTTGAATATTCCAATTGAGTTTTTCCATCAGCTGTCCTAAATTACTTCAATGTAATTTTCGCACCACCATCCCAGAAGAATCCGCCACCTACTTCTTCTGCATAATCAAGAATACTTGCTCTATAAACATGTTGTACTGTCCATGAATATCCGAAATAACATATGTAGCCATAAAACTGTCTCCCTTCTAACATCTAATTCATTGCGAATAAGACAATAATTCTGTCAACGTTCGCGGTTCATAATTCATCCAAGGTTTCATGCATCCTACATTTATTGCTTTAACTTCTGTTTTATACACATGCCGACAATCACTTTCCACCATCTTCATCAAACAGCTTTGATAGTAAGCATCCTCAATACTGTCATGTGTATGACCATATAATAAAATGAATCCTTTTCCCTTCCTTTTCCAACTAAAAATTGGATAATGGCTTAAAACGAGATTATAATTTTCCCCATTAGCTGAATCATGAATTTCTTTATAATCACAAACTTCTGCAAAAAGCTGATGATATCTATAATCCGACACATCATCATGATTTCCTT
>OGDV01000473.1_pt1 | contig 15710 bp, 16 predicted proteins | sample 1570511 | NCBI WGS metagenome assembly OGDV01 (sample SAMEA2582179, study PRJEB24529) | metagenome | reverse complement strand
GTTAAAAGATTGTGAGTTGCCAATATAATCATGTGGTGCTTGGGAAACTGGTGGAATAACAGGAAATGTAATTAGAATAAAGAAAGATAGAAGGCGAATGGATACATGCGTGGATTTGTATGCATGATGCAGACAATGAAATTGTTAATTTGCAAGCAACAGTTAATTACTTCTGGTAATAATGGAGAAACAAACTGGTCTTATATTCCGTCGAAAGGAAAAAGTACGAAAACGCAGTTTGAATTTGTGAGTGAGATTAAGAAACTGGTACAAAAGTCTGCCAATGCTACTGATAAAACAGAACAAGATTCGATTTCAAGGCAGAGATGTTTGTGGACACATCAGGCTTGTCATATGATATTGTTATCTATGACAATAACATATCCTGTAGGAGTTGCATGTTCTGCGATTATGTATTTTATAATAAAGCAAAATGGTAATTTTTTGAAAAAAGTTTCGGATTAGATGTAGTGTTTGCCGCTGAAACCGTAGTATATGAGTGAAGCCGGAAAGGAGGCGGTGTGATGATAGACGATGAAAAAATCATAGAAATGTTTTTTGAGCGTTCAGAACAGGGCATGCGGGAACTGGACATAAAATACGGAAAAGTTTGCCACAAGCTTTCCTACCATATCGTAGGGAATCGGTGGGACGCGGAGGAATGTGTAAATGATGCTTATTTAGGCGCATGGAACGCCATTCCACCAGCACGACCTAATCCGCTATTGTCTTATCTTGTGAAAATCGTTCGGAACATTTCACTCAAAATCTATTGGAGAAAGGAAGCAGCCAAACGAAGCAGCCATTACACGATTGCTTTGGAAGAAATTGAAGCCTGTATAGCAGCCCCGAACACAGTAGAAGCAGAAATTGACGCCAGAGAATTAGCACGTAGCATTGAAAGTTTTTTGGACACGCTGACTACCGAAAACCGCGTTATCTTTATGCGACGCTATTGGTTTGCTGACAGCTACAACGACATAGCCGAGTTTATGGGGCTTTCGGAGAAAAACATCTCTGTCCGGCTGTCCCGTATCCGCGAAAAAATGAAACAATACTTGATTGAAAGAGAGGTATTCATATGAACGCAAAGAAGTTTTCCGACGCTATGAGCGAACTTGATACAAAATATGTCGATGAAGCCCTCAGCTACAAGAAGAAAGACAAAATGCCCATTTGGGTAAAGTGGGGAGCTATTGCAGCTTGCTTGTGCTTGATGATGCCATTGACCGCATTTGCCATTGATATAATTCAATATAATGCAGCGGTTGATTATCTCAATTCTCTCGGCATTGCTGTTGAAGATTTGAGCGACTATTCTCATAAAGAAATAAAAGAAGCTGTGAAAACGATTGACGCAGGAGAAAGTAGCCCGTTGACCGAAGAAATCCGTAGTCTAATACCAGAATACAAAGAACCAATTGATACACCGACACAGGTAACAGCCGAGCAAATTAAACAACTAACACCAACAATGACAAGAACAGACATTCTTTCTCTTTTAGGTAACACACAAGATATTGGATCGGGTATTTATATATATCTTTACGAAGTAGACCAACAATACCTGCTACGTATTCCTTTTGCAAGCGATGAGGCACAATTAGGTGTAACAGGAGAAGATTTGCTAAAGGCATTGGTTCCTATTTGTGGAGATATTGTTCCTATGGTCTATGTAAATGATACGCTTTATCGAATCGTTGACCCTCAACCTAACTTCGCAGATGAAAAAAGTTCTTTCAATTTGTTAGGAAAAATCGAAAGTACAGTTAGTTCTTCGGAAGAACCAAAAGAAAATTTCCAAGCAAATGATGATATTGTAGGAGCTGCGGTTTATCAGTATGGCGATAGCATTGTCGTTGAAATTGAGGGAAAATACTGGTTATATGAAAACTATCATAACACAGACCTCGACGGAACCTCAGACTAATAGGTCTCACCCCAAAAAACAGCCATACTTCTAATGAAGAAGTATCAGAACAAGGCTTTCTTGCAAAGTAAATAAGTTTTCCCTATTTTACAAGGGCAGCCGAGAAAATCGACTGTCCTTTTTCTATGTCTATGAGCAGAAAGGAGAGACCAACCATGACAAAGCCAAGAGAGAAACGCAGGGACTGAAAGGTTCGAGGGAGCGCAGTGTGATACCGCAGAGACTGTGTGAACATATCGTAGATATTTGTGAGGAGGGATGAGATGAATACAAAAGCAATTTATACCGTTCATGAAAACGGGAAGGAACACTATTTTTTTTGGAACATGCAGGAGGGTTCAGTTACCCTTTTGCAGTAGCTGATTTTCTGCATAGCTTAAAGGGTGTGCTGAATGATCCGATGTCACCACAAAAAGGATTATGTGTAGCACCAATGCTGGAACAGATGAAAGGCAATTATTTGTTCCCGGAAGAGATAGAGGGAGAAGAATTATTTACTGCGGTTGAAAAAGAGCAGATGTTTCAACTTGTGATGAAAGAACAGGCATCATTTGGAATTGAAATTGATATGGAACAGGATACGGTATCATTCCATTTCTGGGAGGGAGAGGAAGAACTGCAGGAATTTTGTGACATAGGATTTCCAAGACATGGAGAAACAGAAGAATATAGCGGTGAAACATTTTATTATGCCGCGGATAATGTGAGAGTCAAAAACATGATGGACGGAATTGAAATGTCGGTCAGTGCGGAAAACGAAGAAGCATACAGGAGCATGATATTAGAGGCTGTGCAGAAACAAACTGAGGAGCAGAGTACGGGAATAAGCCAGCAGATGTTGGATAGTGTGTAGGGTGACAAACAAATTTTACAGAATGGCAATTTGTAGAGATTGGTGTGCTTATTTTTCTGAGGTTTATGACGATATATTACATAGCATTGAGTTAATTCTAAACGGATTTTGAATTTATTTACAAGGAGGTTTTTATATGTCGATGAATATTAGCGGATCAGGTAATACATATAATGGCATCAATACAAATAGCAAACAATATAAGGCTTTGAAAGAAAAAGGCTGGTTATCAGGCGTTATACAAAATGAATCCATGATGTCACCAGAAGAAAAAATGATATATGAAACGTTCGGTGGAAGAGATACGATTATTAAGAATTTGATGAAACAATTTGATTCGGATGGTGATTTACTGAATGCAAATGGAGTGGCAGGAATGGATGTTACTGGCAAAGGTACATCGTGGCAGAAACTTACGAGTGTATCTGAGGAATATCGTCAAAAGATGTTTGATAATGTGAAGAAGGAATTTATTCAGGAAAACGGTATTTCAAATGGTGACACAACGAAGCGTTCAGATATTTTCAAAGATTATCAGTTAAGTGTAAGTAAAGATAAACGTTTAAGTGGTACATGGACTTTAGAACAATATGAAGGACAGTATAGAGCCGCTATGTATGCAGCAGTGAAATCAGCTAATCCAAATTGGAAGCCGGGACAAAAGTTTGATACAAGCATTCTTGATAACGTTACAAGAGAATCAGTGGAATCTACTCTTGTAAAAAATGGTAATAGGTTAGTTCGTAATTCTATTGATGTATCAGTATAAAATACGATCACTTCAATTTGGGCTAAATAACCATTACCACAATTACAACTAAATAAAAACCCCGGTGTCAGAGCGTATAGAAAACAAATCTATGCGCTCTGTTTTTATGTAAAGGAGCAGATTTATGAAAAAATAGCAAGGCTGGACAGCGAGCCGCTGATAACACAAATTTACAAAGATAATTATGAAAAGGCAGTGTATGGGAACTGAAAAGATAAGAAAAGCATTTTATATTGAAGAAGAACTGCTGGGGCAGGTAGATGCCCTGTTACCACAGGCAGATGTGCGTTCACGAAACGAATTCGTCAATCGGGCACTGCGGTTTTATATCGGATATCTCACTTCGGAGAAAATAGAGAACTATATGCTGACAACCATCTCCTCCGTCATGCATGCAACGGTAAAGGACAGCGAGAACCGTATGGCTCGTGCGATGTATAAACTTGCAGTGGAGACTTCCAAGCTGTCCCATGTGATCGCATACAGCCATGGCGTGGATGAGCAGGCACTCGGAAAGCTGCAGGCGAAGTGCGCAGAAGAGGTGAAACGGATCAATGGAGCAGTGAGGTTTGAGGAGGCATATGAATATCAAAATAGACAATAGTAGGGAATAATTGGCGAAATGAAAATGCTGTGCTATGATAAATATATGCTGAAATATTTTTAGATTTGTAAAAGGGGGAAGCGTATGTCAGATAGCAAAGCAAGATTTTTTTTGCCACCAGATGATTATGAAATATTACGCTTTGGCGGCGAATCTGTAAAGGACGAGGAAAAAGGGATAAAACGGATTATGAAATATTATCATGATTCCGGTCTGACAGAAGAACAGTTGAGGGAAAATAATAAGAAGTATAATCTTGAGCAGATGCTCCAGATAGTGAAAGAATATTTTGGAAGGGAGTATGGATATCGCGGTGAGGGAATCGTACTAAGCAATCGTTACCAACGGTCTGTGAACAGTTATATTTTCTTAGAGGATGAAAGAGAACAGTTTGTACATATTGATGAATTATTTGAATCATCAATAATGGCGTTTTTTCTGATTATTTTTAAGTGGTCCAAAGAATTTGATAATCTTGAAGTCTATGGTAATTGTTTTACATATCTTTTATTTATAATGAATGATGTGAGTATTCTGGGGGATATTCCGAATGAAAAGTCAAATGAAATGTTGCTGCAGATTATGGACGGAGATGCACAAGTTATGAATTTGGCATCTTCATGTTATTGGACAGTAGTTATATTTAGTCTGGCACATGAAGTTGCGCATTCATATTTTGCAAGCATAGGGAAAAAATTTCCGAACAGGAAAAAGGAAGAATTCAAAGCAGATGCAGTAGCTTATGACATTGTTTTGAAAATTATTATTGACTGTAGCAGAAAGGGTGAGGAGAACAGAATAATAGAAGATTATGCTTATCTGGCTCCGGTCATGTATATGCAGTATTTTGATCTGTTTTATTATACAGACAGAGTTTTGTATAATAGAATGATTAGGACAAATACACATCCACTGCCAAAGAAAAGAATTTGTCATCTGTTTGCTATTGCTAATGATGATAAATATGACTTTGACACAGAAAATGGAAATCACTTGTATGCAGGTTTTCTGGATGCATATGATGAATATCGCACACAGTTGCTCATGAAAAAAGAAAGAGGAAAATTGGATAAAATTATCCGAACAGAAAAAAGAGAACAGAGAGGCAGAAAAGATGAATAGAACACAAGCTATGGAATTGGATGGTCAGATTAGAAAACATTTAGAGGAGTATTCATTACAGAATGGATTGAATCCTACATTTGGAAACACAATCATGGATAAATACTTGGAAATTATTCCAGATACTGCAAAGCGGGAGATGATTTTTTTGGGAGATAAATCAGCCTCCTATAAACTGGGTAATATCAGGCTTGATATTAAGAGTGGACTTGTAGCAGTAATGGAATTTGTGGCATCACTTTCCAAGCCGGAGACAGTGTTTCAATATGCCCAATTAATGATTATATCTGCCCTCTGTATAGGGGCAATTACAGAAAAGGAATTAGATCAGGATAGTGCTGTCGTGGTATATGCACTCCATAAACAGAATGCTTATGCCACAGGGATTACTTTGGAACAGTTAAAAAATGAAATCGAGAGAATGATTGCTGATTATCAGGTGGAAGAGTTTGAAATGGAAAAACTGGATAAATCTGTAAGCAATTTATTAAAGTGGAAAATCATTGATATTGACGAAGAAAAGATATATCTTAAGGAAATTGTATGGGGAAAGTTAAAAGAGTAAATTTTATAGGAGGACACCATGCCCAAACTTATCCTACGCTGCAACTACCTCAAGAACTCCCCACCCGCGCACCTTGCCAATTACATCAATTACATCGGTACCCGTGAGGGCGTGGAGAAGGTAAGCAGCACGACATCTTCACTGCCAGCCACCGACCGGCAGAAAAGTCTGATTGAAGATATTCTGGCAAAGATTCCCGATGCGAACCGGATGCATGAGTATCACGATTATATCCAAAGACCAACCAGAGAAAATGCATCGGAGTTTATTACGCAGGCGTTGGAAAATAACCTTGACATCATAGCGAAAAAGAAAAATTATATGGATTATCTGGCAAACAGACCGGGAGTAGAAATCATAGGTACTCACGGTCTGTTTTCAAATGAGGGAGAACCAGTGGTGCTGTCCCGTGTGGCAGAAGAGGTGGCAAATCATCCCGGTGTGATCTGGACGAATGTCATCAGCCTGCGGAGGGAGGATGCCGAGCGGTTAGGCTATGACAGTGCCGCCCAGTGGCAGGCACTGTTGAGGAGCAGGGTGCAGTTGCTGTGTGAGAATTATAAGATAGACAGCCGGAACCTGAAATGGTATGCGGCATTCCACAATGAATCCCATCATCCCCATGTGCATCTGGTGGTCTATTCTTCTGATCCGTCCGAGGGATACTTGACGGCAAAGGGAATTGATGCCATGCGTTCTGCATACGCACATGATATTTTCCGGCAGGAGTTTCTAAGCATCTATGAGAAAGCAACCGAACAGAGAAACCAGTTAAAAGAGCAGGCAGAAAAAAGTCTGCTTTTTTTGTTGCAGCAAATGCAGGAGGGAGTCTGTCATAATCTCAAGATTGCAGAGCAGATGCAGCTTTTATCCAGACGGTTAAAAAATACCGGAGGGAAAAAGGTATATGGATACTTGAAAGCAGATGTGAAAGCCATCGTAAATGACATTGTAGATGAACTGGCAAAGGAAGAGCGTGTGGCAGAATGCTATCAGGCATGGCTAAAAAGCAGGGAGGAGATACAGCATTACTATAAAGATTCGGAAATAGAGAGGATACCGCTGTCACAGCAGAAGGAGCTAAAGAGCATTAAAAATATGGTCATCCGTGAGGCAGTCCGTTTTGGAGAAGGGTATCTGTATCTGGAAGAAGCGGAAACAGGAATAGAACGGCTGGAAGAGATATCCGAACAGCAGACAGAAAGCCTTGCCGCATTGCAGGGGGAGGACATGCCGGATATCATGCCTGGACAAACGGAGATGGAGGAGCAGGAACCAGACAGGCAGGAAGAAGAGCATGGGGAATCCGTTTCTTATTTTGCCAGATGGACGGACCGGTATAAAGAAGCGAGGGAATATCTCTATGGCACGATGGAGGCAGAACCAGATGAGGAGGCAGCCCATGAGATCATGCTGGAAGAGGCAGAGCAGGGAAATGCGTATGCCATGCACGACATGGGAAAGATTTATGCACAGGGCATTGGATGTGAAGCAGACAAAGAAAAGGCAGATGTGTGGTACCAAAAAGCATTAGCGGCAATGCATTATGTAGAGCAGAAAAAAAGTAACACCTATCTGGAATACCGCATCGGAAAAATGTACCAGTACGGACTTGGTACAGACGAGAATATGGAACAGGCAGCGGAGTGGTTTTCCAAGGCGGCAGCAAAAGAACATAAGTATGCGCTCTATTCCCTTGGCATGCTCTATCTGCAGGGGAAAGGAGTAGAGCAGAATGAGGAAACCGCATATAGTCTGCTGTTCCGGTCTTACAGCAAGGGAAATCCCTATGCGGCGTATGAACTTGGAAAACTTTATGAGACAGGATGCGGAACAGAGAAAAATCAGGAAAAGTCGGAAAATTGTTATCGTGCTGCCTTTTTAGGTTTTCTGAATCTGGAGAAAAAATCAAAGGATGATACGCTCTGGTATCGTATCGGCTGCATGTATCTGCATGGGATCGGGACAGAGGCAGACGAAACGAAAGCGGAACATTATCTGACAAAGGCATCTGATTATGGCAACACCCATGCCTCCTATCAGCTTGCCAGACTCTATATCAGACAGGAGCGCCAAAAGTTAAGCGGGGAGTCTGGGACAGCACCGGATTACGCAAAGATTACAAAAGCGGTAAAGTGGCTGGAAGAATCAGCCGCACAGGAAAATCCGTTTGCGGATTATGCACTGGGACACTTGTACAGGGAAGGCACACTGGTGGCGGTAGACATGGAAAAAGCAGTGTTCCACCTGAAACGTGCCGCAGATGCCGGAAACAGCTATGCACAGTATCAGCTTGGAAAAATATATCTGGAAGAGGACAACAAAAACATTCCAGCAGCCATACAGTATCTGACACTGGCTGCGAAACAGAAAAATGAATTTGCAGCATACAGGTTAGGGAAACTTTATCTTGCCGGAGAAGAACTGCCAAAGAACACAGAGCTGGCACTGCATTATCTGAAGATGGCGGCAGACACCGGAAACCAGTATGCACAATATACCCTTGGTAAAGTGTATCTGATCGGAAAGGATGTCCAGCAGGACAAGGAACTGGCATACGACTATTTTTTAAAATCCGCAGAGCAGGGAAACATTTATGCAGCGTATTTTTTAGAACACTGGAATGACATGCCACACCCCGATCTGCTCTTAATGGCAACAAGGCTCATGCGGCATCTGGAACATATCATCGAAGAGAATGTGGCTGGAAGAAAGAGTGGAGGACGCAGGCAGGGGATTGACAGAAAGCTGGCACGAAAAATCCGGCAGAAGAAGATTGCACAGGGACATGCCGTGGATGACCATGAGAACATGGTACAGACACAGTGATCACTGGAGGAGTGGTAGAAATGATGAGAGGAGGTACGATTGGGAGATTTTATTTACTTTACAGAGGAACAGAAGGAGCGTGCCAATGCAGTACAGATTGCGGACATCCTTCGCCGGGAGCATGAGGAGGTGGAGCGTTCCGGGAATGAATGGCGCTGGAAACGGCACAGGAGTGTGACTTTCCGGGGGAGCAGTTGGTATCGCCACAGCAGACAGGTTGGAAGCCATGCCATTGATTTCATGCAGGAATTCTTTGGGATGTCCTACCCGGAGGCGGTAAGCTACCTGCTGGATGGAGAACAGGGGCAGCTTATTGAACGGGGAAAAGGACAGGAGACAAAAAGAAAACCGGGAAGAGCGGAGAAAGGACGGCAGTCTGTAGAAAAAGAACAGACAGAGGAAAGAAAAGAACCGAAAGAGCCAAAGGAACTGAAACTGCCGGAGAAAAATCCGACCATGAAGAGAGTCTATGCATACCTTCTGCAGAAGCGCCATATTGACAGGGAAATCCTCTCGTATTTTGCGAAGGCAGGAACCATATATGAATCTGCGGAGCATCACAACATTGTATTTGCCGGACTGGACAGCGAGGGGAAAATCCGGCATATCCATGTGAAGGGGAGCTGTTCTGACGGCAGGAGCTTCCGGCTGAATCAGGAAGGCTCGGAAGCTGCCTACGGATTTGGATACAGGGGAACTGGAAACAGACTGTATGTGTTTGAGGCACCCATTGACCTGTTATCATTTCTGTCCCTGTATCCAGACAACTGGCAGGAGAACAGTTATATCACCTTAAACGGTGTGGCAGAACATGCCATGCTGCAGGCATTGAAAGATAACCCAAGACTGGATACGGTTGTGCTGTGCCTCGACCATGATCCGGCAGGCATAGAGGCGTGCGGCAGACTGGCAGAGATTCTGGTACGCAATGGATATGGTGCGGTGAAACGGTTACAGTCAGCCTGCAAAGACTGGAATGAGGATTTAAAGGGCAGATATGGTGAGGAAACAATTCCGGCACAGGAACATCCGAGAGTTATGGAATGCAGGGCATGGACAGAGGTGCTGAAAGAGGTGACGGAATCCATCAACATCAAGTATGCCAACAGAAGTTATATCTGCCGTTATTATCAGGATATTTATAATGAACTGAAAAAAGGCAGGGGCAGGGAACAGCTTACGGATGCCTTTGACGGACCGGGGATGCTTCTGACCGGAGTGCTTGTGCGGTGCATGGAAAAAGAGGGGATCGCACTTGGCAGGGAAACCAGTGCAGGGCAGATACTGGAAAATCTGTCAAAGCATTATCTGCCGCATAAAGACAAGGGAAACTTCAACACCCGCATCCGGCAGATGCAGGCAGCCTTTGAAGAAACACTGGAGGTGTTCGATACAAAAGACTTAGAACAAAAAGAGAATCAGGAACTGCTTGCCAGAAAATGTATGAGCCTTGCGATGGAATGCATCCGGGCTCATATTTTTGTTGCCATTGACCGCGGGGAAGAGCAGATGAAGCCGGCAAAACAGAATGTGAAGGAACAGAAAGTGGAACATCAGGAGGGAGGAATGATGCTATGCAGCCAGTCGTGATGCTGGTGATCGCAGGAGTGGCAATGTTTTCCGTGATTGGAGGCGTGTCACTTCTGTCGCACTATTATACATTAAACGGAATCAAGAGCAGGACTGTCGGGGACGGCCAGCATGGAACGGCGAGATTTGCCACGAAAAAAGAAATTGCAGAAACCTATGTGCAGGTGCCCTATGAACCGGAGCTGTGGCGCAGGGGTGAGAACCTGCCGACTGCACAGGGACTGGTACTCGGCAGCATGGAACGGGTAGGAAAACTATATGCACTGGTGGATACCGGGGATGTGCATTGCCTGATGATCGGGGCAGCAGGAGTCGGAAAGACCGCACACTTTCTGTATCCCAACATCGAATACGCCTGTGCCTGTGGAATGAGTTTCCTGACCACGGATACAAAGGGAGACTTATACCGCAACTATGCAGGCATTGCAAAAAAATACTATGGCTACCATACGGCAGTCATCGATCTTCGTAATCCGACCAGAAGCGATGGTGACAATATGCTCCATCTGGTCAACAAATACATGGATGAGTATCTTGCAGACCATACGAACCTGAGTGCCAAGGCAAAAGCGGAAAAGTATGCAAAGATTACGGCAAAGACCATTATCTCCTCCGGTGGTACGGACAGTTCGAGCTATGGACAGAATGCATTTTTCTATGATGCGGCAGAAGGCGTGCTGACGGCAGCCATTCTGCTCATTGCGGAATTCTGCCCGGATGGAAAGAGGCATATCATCAGCGTGTTCAAACTGATACAGGATTTACTTGCACCATCTAAAGTGAAAGGGAAAAACCAGTTCCAGCTACTTCTGGCAAAACTCCCGGATACCCACAAGGCGAAATGGTTTGCAGGGGCAGCCTTAAATACGGCAGAGCAGTCCATGCAGTCGGTTCTCTCCACAGCGTTGTCCAGACTGAATGCTTTTCTGGATTCCGAGCTGGAGCAGATACTCTGTTTTGATACCGCCATCGATGCAGAGCTTTTCTGCAAAAAAAAGACGGCGGTGTTTCTGGTCATGCCGGAGGAGGACAATACCAAGTATTTTATTATTTCTCTGATTTTACAGCAGCTCTACCGGGAAATTCTCGTGGTGGCAGACGAGAACGGAGGGAAACTGAACAACCGTGTAGTTTTCTATTGGGATGAGGTCGGAACGATTCCGAAGATTGAAAGCGCAGAGATGATGTTCTCAGCGTCCCGATCCAGAAGGGTGAGTATCGTACCCATGATCCAGTCCTTTGCCCAGCTTAATAAGAATTATGGGAAAGAGGGTGCAGAAATCATTATCGATAACTGTCAGGATACCATCTTCGGTGGGTTCGCACCGAACTCGGAGTCAGCGGAAGTGCTCTCCAAGAGCCTGGGCAGCAAAACTGTCATGTCCGGTTCCATCAGCCGGGGAAAGAATGATCCGAGCCAGTCCCTTCAGATGATCCAAAGACCACTCATGACAGCGGATGAATTGAAGTCACTGCCAAAAGGAAACTTTATCGTATCAAAGACCGGGACTCACCCTATGCGGACAAAACTGAAACTGTTCTTAAAATGGGGCATCACATTTGAAGAACCTTATGAGAGCGAAGAAAAATCTGCAAGAAAGGTAGCATACGCAGACAAGCAGGAGATTGAAGAGGAGATCATACGGAGATATATGTGCTGCATGGAAGAACCAGACGAGACACCTGCAGAAACGGCAAGGACAGGAGGGATGCAGCAGACACCGCTGACGGACACCATGAAAAAGATGCGGCAGACCTTACGGACGGAAGATTAGGAGGCAGGGTGACTAGGAAAGAAATCTATGAAACAGAGCTGCCACACAGGGCGGTGGCGGTCTATCTGTATCTGGAGACTCGTGCGGACAGGGAGAGGACATGCTATCCGGCAATCGGTACCATTGCCAGAGAGCTGCACCTGTCTGTAAGTACGGTCAAGCGTGCAATCCGCGATCTGGAGTGTGCAGGATTTATACAGAAAAAGCAGAGATGGCGTGAAAATGGAGGAAAGAGCAGCCTGCTCTATGAAATCATAAAATAGGCACAAAGGGATTACTGCGCCGGTCAGGTGAACTATGGTATGGTTCACTGTGGCCTGTGCAGGGAACTTTTCACTTTAAGGGGAAGAACAGAGAAAAGAAAATACAGTTGGCAATATGAAACATCAATATATTTTTTTGGAAAAAACTAAGAATTGAAGTATTATCAGATGGATTATGTGGGGGATTCATAAAGTAGTGGTATCAACATGACGATATAGAAAATGCAGGGAAGCATTGTATTTCAAAGAGTTTGAGATACAGTGCTTCTGCGTTTCTATAGGAGATAGTCGTTCTATGCGGAAAATAGTCATTTGATGCAGAGAATGATCGAGTGAAAGATTTGTTTGATATAATAAAGAGTGCTAGGTGAGACTTGTATGGTTTATAGGCATGAGAGCAATTAAAGACAGGAATGAAAAATATGAACATTATTATTTGTGATGACAGGATAGATGACAGAAAAAATCTGTCAGATTTGCTGTCAGACTATGGTGAAAAAAAGAATTATGAGTTTGCTATTACAGAATATGATTCTGGAGAACAGTTATGCGAAGATCAATCGGCTTTGGAAGCGTGTCAGCTATTATTTCTGGACATCAATATGCAGGGGATGGATGGACTGAAAACAGCTATGAGGATCAAAGAAAAATACCCAAAACTTCCAGTTGTACTGGTGACGGCATACATGAATTACGCACTGGATGGATATAAGGTGAAAGCAAGTCGTTTTCTGCTGAAAGATAACCTTGCAGATACCATAGAAGAATGTATGGATGATTTGATAGCAGAAATTAATAAAAACCGTAAGGTTCTCGAATTTCGTTTTGTGGAAGGAACGATAAAACTTTATGCAGATGACATCATTTATATAGAAACAGAGCTTCACAAAAATGTATTTTATACAGAAAAAGGGACATTTCAGATTTATAAAAAACTGGATGTACTGGAAAACGAATTAAAGAATATGGGATTTGTGCGGGCGCATTTAAGTTTTCTTGTAAATATGAAATACATTACCAAAATCAGCGGTTATGTGATGACACTTACGACAGGGAAAAAGATTCCGGTTCCCAAGGCACGATATGCACAGGTAAAGAGGGAATATATGCTGTATAAGGGAGAAGAATAACATGACATTCTGGATATTGGCATTTATTGCGGAAATGCTGGAAGTAAAAGGAACGCTATACTTTTTTGATAGTTTTATGGAAAAAAGAGATGGCGGGTATAGGAACAGATACAGATTTTTTGTTTATTGCGGAGTGCTTTATTTGGCAGCAGTCACAGGGGGATGGATCGGAATGTTAAAATGTATCCCGATTATACTGGTTATGTCTTTCCTGAATCTGGTTTATTATGAGGTTTCTTTCCGGCAGAGTTTTCTATTTTCAATCATCAACTATGTCATGCTGGCATTGATCGATTATGTGACATTTTTACTGGGAAGTGGCGGTAAGTTTACGGAAAAATGGTTTTTACAGGCACTGATATCAAAGACGGTTTTTATCATTCTGATGTTGTTTATCAGAAGATTTAGCAATACAAGAAAAAGCTATGGTCTGATTACAGGAAAAGAATGGTTACAGTTTTTCTGTGTTCCTGTATTTACGGTGGTCGGTTTCATTCTTATGTTTTATTCAGAAAACGATGATATGCAGAATGTATTTTTATTTCTTTCGGTGGGACTGGTTGCGATTAACCTTATCCTTATGGAGTTCATGCAGAATACCATTGAAAAAGAAGAGAGAATAAAAATTGCGGTACTTACGGAACAAAATCAGAAAAATCGTATTGCAGATTATCAGGACCGGGAAGAAATCTATGAGCGTCAGCGAAGAAAAATGCACGATTATAAAAATCAGCTTTCCACGATCCAAACGTTGATAAAGAATGGACACACAGATGAGGCACTTTCATTTACGCAGAAGCTGACAGAGAGCATAGCTGTCGAGATGTCGGCGATAAATACGAATCATCCAGTGGTGAATGCTATTTTAAACCAGAAATACCGCAGTATGCAGGAAAAACACATAGCAGTAATCCTAAAAGTAGGGGATTTGCAGGAGATATGTCTGGAGGAGGAAGAGATTGTGATTCTGCTCTCTAATTTATTGGATAATGCAATCCGGGAGAGTGAAAAGGTACTGAAAAATACCGGAAAAGCGGTCATTCATCTGAAATTAGAGTGCGAAGATCATAAACTGATATTTGCGGTGCGAAATCCTGTGACAGAAAAGGTGGAAATTGAAAATGATACGATAAAGAGCAAAAGAGGGGATCATCACGGCATTGGGCTGTTAAATGTAAAAGCAGTTGTGGATAAATATGGCGGCGACATGGTGCTTTCCTGCGATGAAAATGAATTTAAGGCGGTGGTTATCCTGTAAAGGTATGGCCTTTGTGTGCGTAATATGGTCGTTTGATGACATGGGACTGGGAAAACAAGTGATTTTATCCGATAAAAAAATAGAGGAAATAAGTATGTTATGAGAATTTTAAAGAATGAATATGATAAATGGATAAGTATATATAGAGGTTAAAATATATGCAGAGAAGGTAGAAAATATGAGGTGAATTCATGGGAATATCGATTTCAAATGCAACGAGTTCTGCTATTACAAAATATAGTGTATCGCTGAGAAGTGGAGAACCTGATTGGTCTATGATTCCAAGTGCAGGGAAAAGCAATAAGTCACAGGCAGAGTTTGTCTCTGAGATTAAGGAACTGGCTCAGAGAGCTGCCAACACTACGAGTAAAACGGAATTAGAATCTATTCACAGGCAGAGAACAAGGTTATGTGCAGAATACATATCCGATGTATCCCCTGACAGAAAGGCATTATATCAGCAGGCTAAAAATGCGGTAAAAAGTCAAAATGGTAATCCGAAATGCAAAGGAATCGGAGAATTATCATTGCTCGATTTTCTGGAGAGGGCAGAGGGGAAAAATAACAACCTTGCGCAAAAGAAGTTTGCTCTGGCGGGAGGAGGCACACTGGAATGTCCGATTCTGACAGGCGAAGGATATGGTGCCGACATTTCTTATCAAGGAACAAAAGTGTTGACCTATCTGGGAGATAGTTATGGATGGGGATGCGAAAGAACTCCGGCTGAGCGGGAAAAGGAAAGAGAATTTTACGGAATTTACTTCAATGAATACCATACGCAAAAGAATGCCCAAAGCTCAGAATTGAAAGAACTGCCGAACTATTTGGAAGAGAAAACGTCTTTTGATAGGAAAGCGTAAGGATATAGGTAAGATAACAGGTTTAATATGGGAGGATTTTTTATGTCAAAAATAACGGATTATGCTTTTTTGTTTCAAAAATCATTTGGGACATCAGGAGTAAATGCAATAGGCAGTTTTCAGTTGTCCCAGTTGAACAGCAGTTCTGTTCAGTCCAAGTTA
>OGDV01000456.1_pt1 | contig 16413 bp, 23 predicted proteins | sample 1570511 | NCBI WGS metagenome assembly OGDV01 (sample SAMEA2582179, study PRJEB24529) | metagenome | reverse complement strand
CAGGAGGGTACCCCTTCAGCGTATGCTCTCTATACAAATCATACAGCCCTCGCCTACAGGCAAGAGCTGTATTCAATATCATCATTGCCAATCTTATTTGCTCTTATGAGATTTGGTCTTTGAATGCAGGCACCCAAGACCTGCGCTCAATCCCTTGTCTATTTGGCTAAGTTTATCAATCTGCTTCTGATGCCAGTTTCTACATTGACCATAGAACTCACATTTAGGCGTGCAAAATGAAAGACCAAAGTTACGGTTATAGCAATAGTAGTCCATGATTACCTACAATTCATCATTCGCATGATTTCACGAAACCATGACTTGAGTTTGATAGATTCGTAACGGATGGCTCCGTTGTTATAAGCGTCCATGATATGCTTGAAAGAGTTCATTTGTTTAGCATGTTTGATAAGCATAACATTAGGCTTGTGGTCATCAGTGGTTGCGGAGAACTTGTTTGGACATTGAAGGTCTACGTTGTTACTGATATAATATATCCAGTCAAGCGGGTCATACCAGATTCCAATCCATGCACCGTTGTATCTGATGGACATGCGGTATTCACAGTCCTTGGTTTTCTTTTTGATGAAGTCGGTATCGTCTTCGAGCCATTCATTGTCAATAGCGTAACTTGCGTATTCAGTACCATTGATAAGTTGACCGAAACGAGAGGCGTGTTTATCTTTCTGTAATTCAGGAACGCTAACGTCTTGTACAAGGATATCTTTAGTATCACCGAACTTCTTAAACTGTCCTTCGTATGGGCGTTCCAAACGGAAGTATTCAAAGTAGGGATTGGTCTGCGTAACGGCATTTCCAAGAAAGAATACCTTGACGATTGGATGGTCTGTACCTGGGCGGGCGATAGTCTCATACAGCTCAAGGAACTTAGTGACTTCATCGTTTAGATAGGAGGAGCGCTTGATTGCGATGAACTCATCGAAGATAATCATCTGTACATCAGGGAAAGAGTCCGACTTCTGCGTGAAGGCAGCGGACAGCTGCACAGCATAGCCGCACACTTCACCATCGCAGTACATCGTATTGGACTCGGCTTTCAGGATATGGTTTGGAAACTCCTTCTGTACGGCAGCGAACAATCGTCCTCCGCGCGAGATAGTAAGTTTCTTTAGCTCATTTTCCTGACGGCGAACGTAGACGAACTGCCAGTTTCGCCCAATGCGCTTTTCCTTCAGATGCTTCTCGATTGCGTACTTGAGGCATCCATAGGTCTTGCCGCCACCACGGAGAGAGATGATGAAGTTGAATAGGCAGTTATGACTCAGCGTGTTTTTGATATTCCAGAACTTATCAGCCCTTGTAGCGCAAGATTCCATCCCAGCCCCTTCCGTAGTTATTCGTTGAGTGCGTCTGTACGCACGCGGGCGTGGAGCCGCAATTCACGTCCTGATTGTTGCCGATGTACATCTGCGTGTGCAGCGATTCATTTACCATGATATCGCCTCGTTGCAGTTGGCTAGCGGCAAACGAGCGACCCGCAATCCATTCCCATCCCGCAGCTGTGAAGCCAGCGCGCATGTTGCCCGTGTATGTAGCGTTGATATCGATGCCCGCAGCGTAGAACCCCGTGATGATGAATGACGAGCAGTCGTAACTCATACCGTTGACGTTCTTGAGGTTTCTGTTCGTCTGGCTGTAGGTGATGTAGTTGTTCGATGCCTTGTCGATGCACCATTTTACAGCCGCCTCCACCTTCTCATTCGAGGCCGTGCCTCCAGCGCCGTGCGTAAGCGCATCCACGATGCCTTTTATACCATTCAGCAGTTTCTGTAAGATACCCTGATTCCTGTTGAGCTGGTTGACGGCGAAGTTGAGGTTCGGGGTAGTCCCGTTGAATGCGTAGGCCATCAGTAGTCCTTCCCGTCCCACCGTAGCGGCGATGTACCCTGCTGGAAGTTGTTCCCGATATCGGAGTTGTAGTATCGGTCGCATACGTTGAAGGATGCACCGTTGGTATACAGCAGCCCCGCTACCACATCCTCATTAAGCTTAATTTCTCCTTCGGGTCTGATAATTAGTTGCTTGAGTGAGGTATCGAGATATATCGGCAGGCAAATCTCGTCAAGAGGCCGCATGGAAGTCGGCAGCGTGGCGATAGCCGTGTTAGCCTCGTATCCGTTCAGGTGCATGTTGCCCATCAGCTGCACGGTGCAGTCCAGCGTGAGGATGCAGCAGGGGTTGTCGCACTGAACATCGTTGGACAGCGTCAGGGCCTGCAGGTCGCCGAGCTTATTGTACGGCATAGGTTCCTCCTTAAAATAGGATGCCCTCCCAAGGTCATCGACAGTGGGAGGGCGAGAAGGGTGGCATTCAGACAAGGGGTTCACAGAGCTTGCTATTCTCCTGTAGACCTCCGCACGTTTCACCGTGAGCAATCGGATAAGTCAGCGAGCCTTTACTTCTCTGGTGCCGTCTCCGATTCTACCGCATTCGGCTCCTCGGGGTCAACATCGATATTGAACATCATGAGAATCTTTGCGAACGGCAGCTCAGGGTTAATCTTGCAGATATTCTCAAGGATGGACACCAACTCCATCCATGCGATATATGCGGCAACGAGGTATGCGATATCGGGGGAGATACCCAATCCATCGAACGGGGGCATTGCAAGAATCTCGTTGGCGATGATGCCGATGAGGAGGAACATGGCCTCACCGATTTTGTTGTACATGCCCTCGCGAGCGATGGACGAGCACAGTTCCTTGTTTCGCATTGCGGCAACCGTGCCGCACACGATATCCATGATGATGAGGATACCGCACACGATGCTTACGTTAATCATTTCATTTCCTCTCGATTGTAATCTTGTAGTTCTCGTTCTCTAGTGTTTCTGTAGAAGCGCCAGCGCTACCATTCCAACCATTCCCCCCAGTGACGCCGCCACTAAATGACTTAGAATCAGCATATCTCAACCAACTTTCATTATCCCCGTAATACACGGAACAGTCCAAGTTATACCCGTATCCCGATAGCCGCCCATCGCTACAGAACTGCCACGCCACCACGTTGCCGTCAGCATTGGGACAGTTCCATGAGGCCGCCTGCGCAAACGTGGGGTGCGTGACATTGGGATACGATGCCACCCATCTGGCGCAGTTCGGCTCCACACTTCCTTGATTGAATCGCCATGGGTTAGCATATATCCAGCACCAGATTCCCGTGAGGCTGTGGAACTGCCTCACGAACTGATTCACCCAATCCACCGATTGCTCAAATATGCACTTACCGTTTCTGTACACGCCTTCCCAGTCAAGTACGGGAATACCGTCATGGAGGTATCCCAGCACGTTGCGGTAGAAGAATGCCGCTTCGGCGAGAGGGTCACCACTTCCCGCGAAGTGGTAGAAACCTCGCAGGAGGTTGGCGTTCTTCGCCTGCTGATAGTGCCTGTCGCAATACGGGTTCACGTAGGACGTTCCTTCTGTCGCCTTCACGATAACACCCTGAATGGAGTCCGACACAGCCACCAAGTTCAGGTCGGCTTGGTGGCTGCTAATATCGATAAAGTTAAGCATAAATCGGGGACTTAAATGAAGTATTTGTGGATAATGAATTGAGCGCAGTAATATAATTACCATCCGTATCACTGGTTAAGACAACTGCACCATTGATAGATGTACCTAATAGCGAGTTAACTACCTTTACTTGCATGTCACCAAAGGATATTTTTGTGGCAGTTTTAAATATAGTATTTAGAACAGCGCCATGCGGAGTATAGATGATAGAACATAATGCCTCATCGTCATTTTTGATTATATAGTCATCTTCCCTCACATCTGTTTGAGACCCTAGCATTCGCCCTGCAATGTATCCTGTTCCAGCGGTATTTGTCGGGTGCAATTTATCAGCTTTATAAAGAGTAGGCGCAAACATGAGAGAACCCAAGTCCACATATCTATAGCCACGATTAAATGCAAATGACTTGAAATAATTTACATGAGGCATGTATTTTGACTGGCTATGGCAGGGAAAATTAAATGAAAACGATATTAATGCTTTAGGGAAAGCATTACGTACCCTTGTAAGTTGTTGCGCTAGTGTAGTTAAAATTTCACTATCTGTTTTATTGTGGGTAATATCATTAACACCCATCAGTACGAAAATGTATTTTACCCTTTCTGAAACACGGTTTAACTCGCTGATAGATTCATCCACTTCAGTAGCCAAAGTTTTAATGGTGGTTTCGCCGATATCGGTGATGGTTGCGCCAGATTTTGAGTAGTTCTTTCTAATACATCCCAGCTGCTTTGCGACAAGGTTTGTCCAATTGCTTTCCGATTCAGTGAAGTCGCTCCAACTGTCACCGTAAATAATAACGATGGGAGAGTTGATATCGTTAATGGCATTTGAGTTTTTCAAAATATCTTGAGAGTTTTTCAAAATACCCTGTGAGTTTTGAGAGACTTTTTCATTAAGTTCGGCAACTTCCCTACGGTACATCTCCACCTGTGCATCGAGGTCGGCGGTACGTAACCAGTAGAACTCGTTGGTAAGTTCGATATTCTGCGGGACTGGGCGCTTGGATGCATACGAGGCATGGGTGGCGTCATCCCACACCACGGTAAGGGAGTCGTACGTGGATGCCCTGTTCCATTGGATTGGGTCGGCGAACGACAGCACGGCCTTGAGTCCCTTGTAGGTGATGCCGTTGGGCATCTTGGACACATCGAACGTCACCGTGTCGCGGATGGTGGTCGTGGTTTCGGCAAGGGCGGTATCGCTCTTGACCTTCATGGTCTTGGTCTGGATTGCCATAAGTTTTCCTCCTAGTAGGAAAGTAGAAGTCTGCCGTAGTCGGGTGAATCGGGGTCAGCCACCATGTCGAAGGTGAGGAATCGCCAGCTTGTAGGGATGTACGCAACGAAATGCCCGTCATCGCTCAGGCCGAACCAGACGAATTTGACAATCTCGCCCACAACGTTGATGAGGTTCTTCGCGAGCCAGTTGCTCAGGGCCGTGATGTACAGCGATGCGTACTCACCGTTCTTGACCTTCTCGAACTCGGACGTGATGAGCGCAACGTCCTCCTTGAGCTGTGCGATATCCCGCGTGTTGGTGCCGACATATCCCGCAAGCTCGTTGTTCGAGGCGATTACCTCGTTGAGCTTCTTGACCACCTTTGCGACAAGCTCGTAGTACGACAGCGAGTCATCGAACACGGCGGGCAGCACCAGTTGGCACCAGTACTGCAACCGCTGCACCGTGGCCGCGGATGTTTCGTCCATATCCTCCTCCTTTACCATAGCCCCATGAACAGCGTGGATAGGCTGTCCACAATCTCAAGGTCGATATTAAGCAAAGTCTTTCGATATGTCAACAGCAACTCGGACTGATTCGTGTCGTAGCCTTTCTGGTTATGCACTTTGGTGCCATCGAAGTCACCCGTGTAGGCATCGGTCGATGAACCGCTCGTCTCGTTCCTAGCGGACGCGCCGTTCTCGGTCGTGCCGTGGTCGAGGGTGACGTTGGTTGCATAGTCCATCGCCTCTATCGCGCCCGTGTCAAGTCCGTTCATCGGCGTGTCCTGAAACACGTTTCGGTCATCCGAGGTGCTCTGCGAGGTGGACGCGGTGTCGGTGGCGCGGGTGTCCGACTTGCTGTGCGAGGTTGCCTCGTCCCTCGTCCACTTCTCGGTATAGTCGATGTTCTTGGACAGCATGGGTTCCGTCACCAAGGACTCGCTCTCGAACAGCTTGTTGTAGTACGGCATAATCTCGTACATCTTCCTGCGCATGTTCCACGCGAACTGCCCGAGCGTCTCGAAGCCTATCTCGCGCATGTAGTATCGCCTGATGATTTTGCCATTCAGGATGCTACGGTGTGCGGCATCGTAGATGGGGTAGTCATCGAGTCCGATGATGGAGTATATATAAGGCCAGTTTTCCTCGATATGCGACAGGCCGAGGTCATCTAGGCGCTGCTCGATGGGGAACCGCAGCATGGTGGTGTACTTACTCATAGTCATCTCCAGGAACGTTGGAGGCCTGCATGCCCGAGGTTTCGAGCATCGCGCTGCCGGTGGCACCGGTTCGGATGTACGTACCCGAGCGGAAGTTCACCTTCACGTCAAGGCCGAACAGCCTGTTAATCTCATCGCAAGCCTGCTTGCGGGCGTTGAGGCGAGTGAAGCGCTCGGCCTCCACGTCACCCATGTTGTTCACGACCTCGTCTGAGATAAGGCGTTCCTTCTTATCCGTGTTGACGTTCTCGATACCTAGGTACGTAAGCGCCTCATTCCACAGCTGGTGCTTGTACGTCTGCAACTCGTTGGCCACGTACGGGGTCGTGATATCGAACACCTGAAATGCGTCCAAATCGAAATTCTTGTCTCCATGCACCCAGGGACGGCCCTCATCGACTTCCTTCGCCGCATTCAGGTACGTGAGGCGCTGGTCTTCCGAGCAGCGGATGATGCGCGCGGTGCGCTGCTGCATGCAGTTGATATCGATGGTGCGCTGGGTCTCGGCTAGACGGTACGCGTACTGCCACAGCGTGAGCCACATCGGCACGCGGAGGTAGTTCTGGTAGATGATTACCGAGTTGTCCTCCGTGCATTCGTAGTTGAAACCGTTGACGGCATAGGCTCGGCGGTCGCGCGGGTACTCATAGATATCCCATTGACCCTGAATCATCATGGGCAGCACGGCATAGCCCTCGGGCGCGCGCCTGCGCTCATCGGACTTAAGGGCCTCATCGTAGAAGAAGCCCACGAAACCGTCACGCAGGAGCCAGAACTCAAGCATGCGCTCGTCCACGCCCTCTGGCAGGTTGTCCCATTTGAAGACGCTGATGGCGAGGTTCATGAGACGCCACATGAACATGGTGGCGGTGTCCTGATTGTTGATGAACGTCATGGCGTTCTGCGCCCTGGAGCCGTTCTGCATGATTGACGGAACCATGCCCGAGGGCGTGAAGAAACCTGTATACATAATCCTCCTATCCCAAGGCGTTCGATTGAGAGTAGTCACCGAAGTTAGCCGTATTATGCCAGAACGTGATGCCGCCGTCAAATGCCCTGCGGATAACATCCAGTGCATCGGCGGGCGTGCCGCGCCCACGAGTGAACGGGGCGGTAGCGCCTGCTCCGATGTTGAGCGAGCGCGGTGCCGCGCCGCCCGTCTTCACGTAGTTCCACGAGGGGCGCGAGGTGATGTTCACGGCCTCTATGCGCTCCACGGCATATCCCCAGCGGTCGAAGAACTGGTCAATCTGCTGGGCGACCTCGGCCTTTACGCAGATGCGGTTGATGAAAAGACCCTGTGCGCCAGTCGAGAAAAGCGTCTCCCCGCTAACTTGACCCCTCGTGGTTGTCGGCTGCTTGGAGGCATTCACCATACCCGCGACTCCGCCCGCACCCGCCGCACCCGCACGTTTCAGCGTCTTGGAACCTTTGCCGACATTGCTCATCTGGCCCGCCACTTTTGCCGCCAAGTCCGCCTTGTCCACATGGGCGAAACCCTCCATGGCCCCAAGTCCCTCAAGTTCTGCCGATGCCGCGCCCAGAGTGGTACCGCCGGATATGCCCGCAAGGGCAACTCCCGCGACAGTGAGGGCAATCGTACCGGAGTTCTGGGCCACCCAATTCTGAAACGCATTGTTAGTCCATGACCCCATGGCACCGGCCTTGACAACGATTCCATCATCGTAATCCAGAGCGATACCCTTGTAATTATATGGGAACGCGAAAGCCTGACAGAGCGGATTGAGCGCATACTTGACTCGAACATTTGTAGTCTCGTTCATAAGCTCATAGCGCAGCTGCACACGTTGGCCCTGACCGTCTCCCATTTCGGCAAACGAATAGGGATAATAGTGAAGTTTTGCATTTCGAGGAGTATACCCATCAAGCGTGTTCTTATTGGCGGGAATGGACAAATCAGTTTGCGAGGAAAGCTCGATGTCCGTACCGCCTTGCGTAACGACGCGACCGCCGCTACCGCAGAGCGAAGCAGCGAAAGAGGGCACGGTGAAAATGGCAACTATACTCTCGACCGAGCCAGCTAACGTAAGTTCGTTAAGAAACGCCTCCATGTCTTCAGACCCGCCAGCGCTGGTTTGAACGGGGAAGTAATATAGCGCACATCCACAGGCAATACCCTTGTTGAATGTCATGGCAATAGGTTTGGCATAGTATCCCTGCGGATTGAGAATATCTTCAATAAGATTGTCGTTTTTCTCAGGTTTGGCAGAGGTCATCACGATAAAGCCGCCGACTCCGAACGTCTTTCTGGAAACGCCGTCACCCACATATATAAGTGGAAATGAAGGCTCCTCGCTGAGCATGTACTTGCTGTCCTCGCTGGGAGTGGTCTCGCGCTCGATGAAGCATGCGGGAATCTGCCAGTCGGTACCGTAGAGGTATGTCTGGAAAACGTCCGTGTCCAGCGTAATCTCAGAGGTGTGGTCGTTGATGTACTTCACGCCGCTCACGAAACAGTAGATGTATCCGTCTGTCAACGACTCGTTGCGGTACATGCAGTAGTTGCAGTGGTATAGCCTGTCCGCCTCGATTGCCACCTTGAGCCTGCGGTTGCGCCCGATGTACGTGTAGTTGTCGCTCGATAGCGTCATGCGCGCGGCGATATCCCTGTACTGCTCTTCCAGAGAGGTGTACAGGCGCACGTTGGAATAACCGCCGTCCCACGGCACGGAGCCGAACAGAACCTTTCCCGATGGCGTGTAGTTGGGAAGTGCCATCTATCCTCCTAATAGAAAAGGGCCGCTCCCGCGAGATACGGGAACGGCCTTACGTGCAGTAACTATATATTACTGCGCTGCGGTGACGGTAATCTGGGCGGTACCCGTCTGACCGTCCTTCGCCATAGCCGTGACGGTGAGAACGTTTCCTTCTTCCTCATCGCGTGCGACACGCAGGACACCCGAGGTGCCATCGATATGGGTGCCAGAGGACAAGGCCTGCGTCCCCTTGACAGACCACTCGACCGTCTTCTCGAAGAGGCCCGTGCCCGCGACCTCCGCCGTCATGACGATGGAGGTGCCCTGAGCCACGTTCGCCATAGCGGGGGATACGGTGACCGCCGTGACCTCGGACACCTGCGAGGTGAACAGGACGGCGTTGGCGAACGGGGACACGGAGAAGGTCTTCCAGACATGGAAGAAATACTGCCAGTACAGGCCCTCGCCGTTGTAGTTCTCCGTGAACTGCTCGAAGTTGTCGAAGCACATGAACCAGTCCTTGGCGAGCTTTACGGCGCTAATCAACTGGAGCGCCTTCTTCTCCTCGTCCGTGAACGGCTTGTACGTGTCATCGTTTGCGAACAGCTCCGCTAGTCGCGCCTCGTCATCGGCATCGAACTCGAAGGAGTCCACGGCGATGCGCTTGGAGATGTAGTCCACCTCGGAGAGGTTGAACGCAGCCGCGAGGACCTTCACGCCCAAGGTTGCCTCGGCCTCGTTGGGCACGATGATAACTTGGTCGGCGATGGGTGTGGAGTTGCGCACGCCAGCTCGGTTGTACAGCGTCTTGAGGAACTCAAGGTTGTTGGTGTACTGACGGTACTTGGTGATTGCATCATCGGGGTCGGCACCGTCACCCGAGATGGGCTTGGTGACCACCGTGTAGATACCGCCATTGATGGCCTCACGGGCGAGCATGTACTTCTTGGTGAGGAACGCGTCCAGATTCATAGCGGTGTACAGGGAGTCCACGATACGCGCGATGAGCTCGTTCATGTCGTAGTAGGACAGGAACGCCTGACGCAGCTGGTCGTTGGAGATGGTGACCTTGTAGAACTTCTGGTAGTTCATCGAGTGGAACGCCGCGCGCACATCGGGAATCTCGCGCTTGAAGACCTGAGTCTCAGCCTTGGCGGGGTCATACGAATGGGGCTTGGCGATGTTGACGAAAATCTCCTCGATGGTCTCGCCGTAATCCATCTTGCCCATGTCGAAGACCGCCCACTTGTCCCTCCACATGCGCGAGGTGACGATTACGCGGGCGATACGGTTGACCAGCGCGGTGAGGTAGGCGTTCTGGTACGCCTCGTACTGCATGATGTACTGGCCGATGTTGTGGAGCGAGCGGTTGTCATCGGGGATGCGTACGTGGTTCACGTTAAGCATCGGCACGCACCTCCTCCACGAGGCCTTTATCGATAAGGCCCTGACGGAGCGTGGGATTGTCGTTAACGATGGACTCGACAACGTCATGCGAGAACTTGGGGTCGTCCTTGAACTTGTCAAAAGCCTGCATCACTTCCGGGGTGGGTTTAGTTGGCATTGTACTTGTTCCTTCCTGCAAATAGCGTATCGAACGTGGAGGGCCTGTCCTCCTCCTTGACCTCCTGCGCCTGCACCTGCTTGGCATGCTGCGCCGAGGACAGGAAAGCGTTTGCGAACTTGGTCTTGGCTGCATCCAGCTCCCTCGCCAAGTTATCGCGCTCGGTCGCAAGCTCCGTATTCTCGGTCTGCGCCTGCTCCAGCTGCGCGATCACTCCGTTATAATCCTCCTCGGAGTAAACGGTTGCCTCCTCCATGCCATCGGGCACCTCGTCCATGTAGACGTAAGGCATGATGAACCTCCTTTCTTCACCTCTAGAATATATTAGCTCCTGCGGGCGGTGTCAACAGATTTATCTAGAATGTCGGCGCCGTGCTCCTGTAGGACGATGAGGGCATCGATGTTGCTGCGCACGTCTGGGAACATCTCGCGTACCTGAGCGAAGGTGTACGAGAAGAACGCATAGGTGCCGTCAACCTGCTGGGAGATAACATCGTACTCGTAAGTGTCCTCGGTGGCTACCATGCGGACGTAATACTCACTCATCCTCTGGGCACCTTCTTCAACGGAGCGAATGTAACCTCGACTATCTGGCACTTGTACTTGGCAAACGTTCCTATAGCGTTCCATGCCCTTTTGGCATCCCCGAGATTATGGAAGAGATGGGCACACTCAAAAAATCTATTAAACACGCAACATGGCGCGTCAGTGTAATATTTAATCATACCATCCTGTTTAGTTATGATTACATAGTTTTCCATAACTACTCCTCAATGTCCCAAACCGCGAAATCTCTGAACGGATATCTAACTTGCAGCTCATGCAGCAAACGCCGAACCTCGTTCTCGCTGTCGATAATCAGAGCCTCATCGGGATTGGCGGTAAACCAAGCCATTATGCTATCATCAACTTGCGAATATGCCGTAGCATGAACGAACTTATATGCCGCACAGAAACGGGAAGGCAGCACAACTATACAGTGTCTACTCATCTGTCTCATATCCCTTCAAGCACTTTACCATGACAACATATTTTTCAGAACTGGTATACATTATTAACCTTCCTCACTAATCAATTCGATATGATAATCCTCATCATATTCGCTCTTAAGATAATCCCTTATTCGCAACGCCACATCGAGATGAATGTATTTAGCTGCCTCATGGGTATGATGAGTATAGTTGTTATACATACTCTTAAAATATCCGTACTTCTCACTATACAGAACAATGCACACCATGCCTATCTCCTAATCTCCATATCACCCTCGTACAGGACGATGCCGCCATGCACGCGCCTCGTGTAGAGCTTACCAGGGTACACCTTGCCGAATTCGAAGTTGTCGATATCCACGTACCTGTGGCACTGGCTGGGCATGCCCGCCACATGCACCGTGGGCGTGTCGCTGCCCTCCTCGTACTCCATGTAGCACTTGGCTCGCAGGAACTTGGCCTGATAGAACGTGCTCTCGTGCTTCCACGCGCCCAAGCGCACGGCGTCCACATCGATGCAATCGGGTATCTCCGTGCCGATGAGGTGGACGGAATCGGTATCGGCGTATATGAACCTGCCGTACACGGATTGAGCCGTGGTGATGGTCTTGTACCTTGCCCACGCCGTGATGAACACGCCCGCTGGGAGGTACACGGGGTCGCGCTCCTCTGGCGGCAGGTCCACATAGCGCAGCACATCGTTGACTAGCATCGGCCTGCGCGAGTACACCGTGGTTCGCGTGGCGAACTTGCCGTACAGGGAGTTGAGCATGAGCTTGGCAATCTGGCGCATGCCCGAATTGCCCTCGATGGTGGCTTGGTTCTTGATGCCAATCCACTTGTCAACGTAGGACTTGAATAGGAACGTGGCGCTCCTGAACTGGTACCCTCCGTGCCAGCGCAGGTTGTAGATATGGTACTGCCGCGTGATGAGCTTCCAGTCCACGGAGGTGACCGTGAACGTGACGTCGCCGTCGCTGCGCTCAAGGTACTCGGTCTGCTTGAAGCGGAAGTTGCCCTTGAGCTGGATGCACGGGAGGTGGTCTTCACGGATACGGAACGAGCACGTCACCTGAGCCACCCACAGGTCGAATGCCTTAGAGGGCTTGGGCTTGCCCTCGAACCTCACGGGCCTGCCGTAAGGCAGGCGCTCGTTAGAGCAGCTCGCCATCACGGACGGGTACAGGCTGTTCACATCGAACACGATGCCCTCGCCCAGCTTGCGCCCCTGAAACTTCGGGTTGACGTACGTCCACCCTCCTCGGTACGCCTTGCGTATGAACTCGTCCTCCTCGGGTTCGATATACGAGAACCACTTTCTAAAGCCCTTGCGCCCTCCGCTCATGTCGCGGTAGTTCGTGAGCGCGTTGCTGCCCGCCGTCATCTTGTTGAGGCCCTCGTCCAAGAACTTGCCCATGACCATGGCGGCGATAAGCACATCGTTGTCGAGATAGGCAATCTCCTCATCGGTGAGCCGGTGTCCCACGGGGCGCGGTGCGGAGTAGTCGATACTGCCCTTGAGGATGGGCAGCTTATAGGCCTTAGCCATCTGGGCGATACTGAGCGGGACAATCTTGAGCGAGTCCATGATTCGCACGCTCAACGACTTGGTGAAATACAGGTCGATACAGTACACCTGATTTGCATCGCTGATTACGGTGGTGTAGGTTCGCGTGCCCGCCTTAGTCCTGTCATCGACCCACTCCCAGCCGTTGCGCTCAAGCCAGTCCATGATGAACGCGCCATCGAACGCGAGGTTGTGGAAATAGACGTTGCAGGGGCCGTTGTCATGGCACCACTCGATGAACCACTCGACCGAGGTACCGCGCTCGATATGGTCGGTATCTCCAATCTCGCACGTGGCAGCTGCCCAGACTCGGCAATCCTCCATATCGGTGGTGGTCTCGAAGTCCGCAGTATAGCTCTTGCGATTCAACGTGTCCTCCCACCATTCATCTCCACCGTCACCGAAGACGCTGACCTCCTCCCTGTCCATGAGGTCTGCCAGCGCGTTATAGATAGAGTCGATATCCTCTCCTGCCATCTCGGATAGGATATCTGGGTTGCCAATCATCCACATCGGTTCTGGGATGACCTGCCTTGCATCGCTAACCTTCATAGCCGACCTTTCTCGCCCTGTCCACAACGAACCTCACGGCCCTGTTGTGGCGCGTCTCGTATGGCGTGTTGACGTATGGGTTGTTCTCGCCGCCGCTCTCGCTGATGTAACTAGGGTCCAACTCGTCATATCCCAGCGCGAACATCTTGTTCAGGTAGGCCGACTCATTCTCTGCCATCCAGTCGAGCGCGTCCAGAAGCTCCTGATAACCTCCCATGTCCGCATGGTGGTTGCTTACCACCGTCCACGTGGTGCGGTAGACCTCGTACATGGCATCCACGGCTACCTGCTCGCGCTTGCGGGAGGCATCCTCCTGCTCCCACCTCTTGAGCGTGTCGGGGTCGATATCCGTATAGGTATCGTCAGGCTCGCCCTCGTCCTCAGGCATCAGGTCGTTATCAGAGGTGAGCGTACCGTACTTGGCTGGGGACACCTCATCCATATCGTAGGCATCGTCACCCTCGAAGAACTCCCGCCCGATATCCTCGAGCGTCTTCTGGCGCTGCCTGCGTATAGCCCGCATATCGAGCTTATACTGGCGCTCGGAATACTTGGTCGTGAGCCTGCCGAGCTCATCGGTCGTGATATCCAATGCGTCCCTGTTGACCGTCTTGAGGACACGGGTGAGCTCGCTGTACCTGCGATGCTTCCTGTCCGACTTATAGCCCACGATGCGCCTGAAGTCGTTCACGGAATGCACGCGCGACATGATACCCTCCACGGTGACACGGCTGGGCAGATAGCCCTTGAGGATTGACTGGCCCTCATCGTCAAGCTCGCGCTCCCTGCGGGTTATCGCCGCATTGAACGCACGCACAGCCGAGCGCAGGCGGTTGAGACGGGATGCAGTCCAGTTGAAGCCCGGCATCTCACATCACGACCCGAAGCCTCAACTGCTCTAGGCAACGGAACTCCTCGCCGCGCTCGGATACCACGTAGAAGCCGCGCGACTCGACTTGGGCATAGAGCTGGAAGATGGCTGCAAGCGAGGCATCGAGGTGGAAATGGAAACGGCGCGACAGCGAGTCCGTGAGCCAGTTCTGGCGTATACGGGCCTTCTCGAAGAACTTACGGCGATGGGTCTCGGACGAGAAGTAGAAGCGGTACCCGTCCACCTCCTCGTAGAACGGGCTATCCTCGATGGCATAGCAGACGCCGTTGCGTGTGATATCCGCCATTATAGGCACCCCCCAATATATACAACCGTTAGCAATCCATACAGGAACACCATTAGAAATACAAAGCAGAATGCGAGAAAAAGACGATTCAGCGTTACAGAATAGATGAATGCAAAAACAAATGAGAGTATTACACAAATAACAGTAATAACAATTGAGAAAATCAAGTCCTTCACAACATTAACCTCCTGAAAATGAGGGGCGCAGTGCGCCCCTCGGGATGGGCATCTAGTCGAACGGGACGGGGTTATCCTCGATGAACTCCACCGACATGTAATCACGCCCGCGCTTGGACGTGCGCTTGGTGAACTTCATGGACACACCCGCGAGGATGTTAAGGGCCTGCTCCTTGGAACCCATGTCCTTCTCAATGGTCTTGATATCATCGGTCACGATGGAGTTGCCGAACATGAAGTTCTCGGGATACTCCTCGAACAGCATGACCGCGAACGGCGCGTCATCGCCCTTGATGAAACCGTAGTCCTTGAGATGGAGACCCTTGTTAACAGGAATGTCCACCTTGGTACGTCCGTCCATGAACGGAATGCCCTCGCCCTTGTTGAACTTGTCGAAATAGCCCATTACTACCTCCTTGACCGTGTGGCGAACCCGTTTAGGTTACTTGATTGACCACGTGGGACATACTGAGATGGAGCGACAGAGAACAGTATATCCCACGTGGCCAATCCGAAGATTGGGCACGTTGGCGCTAGTCATCTAGCGGAAGCTCCTCACGGGAGTCGGCAATCTCAAGCAGCTTCTCGGTGGAGAACTTGTAGACGACCTTGGCGACCTTCTTGGAATAGACCTCGGCACCGCGCTTGCACTCCACGCCCTTATCCGTGATAAACTTACGGATATCGGTCTTGGTGAGCGAAGTGGCCTCAATCTCGCCTACAGGTGTCTGCACGAGATCGTAGCGACCGTCCTCGGCCTTCTCAAGGGACTGGGTGCCGACCACGAACTTGTAAAAAGTGATTTGGCGTGCCATTTTGAATCCTTTCGTTGAAAGTGGCAGAATTAGAACATGTTTATTATGGCAGAATGGTAAGGCTACGCAACTGCGAATCTGAAAATATAAGAAGTTTCACAAAGTCTTCACACACTATTCCTCGTAATAGATATCTTATAACGGAATAGGAGACTCAAATGTGCCCTTCTCAATCAGACAATCATGGGCATACTTCCTAAAACATGGAATATAATCCTCAAGAAACTTGAGAACTCCTAACATATTAGTCACAAAACCATAAGTGAACGACACAGACATGGCTTCCAACATTGCCCGCTTAGGCTTATCATCCTCAAGATGATAGTGTTTGGCCTTCACGGACTCAATATGAACAAAATAATGGGGCCATGAGCAACTACTATAATCCGAAACCTGTATCGTATACAACTGTTCAGCCATAATGGTGTCCTTTCAAAATCGACAATATGGCCATGGCTGCCGACTCATAAGAGTCGGCAGACTGGGCATATTATAAATCCCAACTACATACGTTAGCAACTACCTTATAATCATTATCCTTATCGTAAATTAACAACTGCGAAGCCTCATTATTTTCAACGATATCGATAGCATTAGCCAAAGCCCTATAGGCATGAGCTAAACTATCAGTTTTAACCACATTCAAGATATGAATACCAACCATTGCATCCACTGAATACCTCATATAAATACCTCCGTTAAACGTGTGCTTATCTGACACCACCTATAATACACTACTCTGTGCAGTAGTTGAACGTAAACACGTATGCACACATTATCTACACATTGTCCGCTTATTATCCTGGACTCACTTATGTGTAGAATAGTTAAAGATGGGAAACTGGTAGTTGAGTTTCAGGGGCCCCCTCCTG
>OGDV01000438.1_pt1 | contig 17100 bp, 15 predicted proteins | sample 1570511 | NCBI WGS metagenome assembly OGDV01 (sample SAMEA2582179, study PRJEB24529) | metagenome | reverse complement strand
GAAGTTCCGGCTGCTGAGATTTGATTTTCTCGATCCATTCATCACTGATCACGATCGGAACAAGGTCCGGTTCCGGGAAATAACGATAATCCTGTGCATCCTCTTTGGAACGCATTGCATAAGAATGCTCTTTGTTGTCATCCCAGCGTCTTGTCTCCTGTACAACCTGCTTTCCTTCTTCGATCAACTCAATCTGTCTCTGACGCTCGCCTTCAATTGCATGTGCGATTGCCTTAAATGAGTTCAGGTTCTTCATCTCTGTTCTTGTACCAAACTGATCGGATCCGACTTCACGGACAGACAGGTTGACATCAGCACGCATAGAACCTTCCTGAAGCTTACAATCTGATGCGCCTAAATACTGCACGATCATACGCAGTTTTTCAAGATAAGCAATAACTTCTTCTGCGGAACGCATATCCGGTTCAGATACGATCTCTACAAGTGGCACACCGCTTCGGTTATAATCGACAAGTGACGTATCATCCCACTCATCATGAACCAGCTTACCTGCATCTTCTTCCATATGCATCTCGTGGATTCTTACTTTCTTCTTTCCCGAACCACTCTCAATCTCTACATATCCATCTCTGGCAATCGGGAGATACAGCTGGGAAATCTGATAGTTTTGCGGGTTATCTGGGTAGAAATAGTTTTTACGGTCAAATTTGCACACTTGTGTAATCTTACAGTTTGTTGCAAGACCAATCGCCATAGCATATTCTACAACTTGTTTATTCAACACCGGAAGCGATCCCGGCATACCGGTACATACCGGACAAGTATGTGTATTCGGTGCGCCACCGAATTCTGTGCTGCATCCACAGAAGATCTTTGTCTTTGTAGCCAGCTCAATATGCACTTCCAGTCCAATGACTGTTTCATACTGCTTTGCCATTGTTAACGCACCTCCTTTTCTGACATAAGACCGACAGATGCCGGTGTTTCATGCATCTTCTTTGTCGCACACTCATAGGTATATGCTGCACGGATCAAAGTTTTTTCTTCAAATACATTTCCGATCAGTTGCATACCGATTGGAAGTCCTTTGCTGTCTTTTCCAACCGGAACGCTCATTCCCGGAAGACCTGCAAGATTGACTGAGATTGTATAAATATCTCCCAAATACATCTTCATCGGATCACTTAAGCTCTTTCCAAGCTCCGGAGCAGTTGTCGGTGCTGCCGGTCCGAGAATGATGTCATAATTACGGAATGCACGGTCAAACTCTTTCTTGATTAAAGCTTTTGTTCTAAGTGCCTTCAGATAGTAAGCATCATAATATCCTGAACTTAAGACAAAAGATCCAAGCATGATTCTTCTCTTTACTTCAGGACCAAATCCTTCTGAACGTGTTTTCTTGTACATGTTATGAAGTCCATCGTAATCTTTCGTACGATAACCATATTTCACACCATCAAAACGTTCCAGGTTAGAACTTGCCTCTGCATCTGCGATCGTATAATAAGCAGGGATTGCATATTTTACAAGTCGCAGATCAAACGCCTCAACAATCGCACCCTTTTCTTCGAGTACTTTTGCTGCCTTCATCACAGCATCATTTACTTCAGGATCCAGACCTTCTCCCATATAATCTCTTGGGATTCCAATACGGAAACCTTTCACATCATCTACAAGTGCTTCTGTGAAATCACAATCATCACGATCCATGGAAGTGCTGTCCTTCGGATCATGGGATGCAATTGCCTCAAGAATTGCCGCACAATCCGATACATCTTTCGCTACCGGTCCAATCTGATCTAAAGAAGATCCATATGCGATAAGTCCATATCGGGAAACAGTTCCATAAGTTGGTTTTAGTCCGACAACTCCACAGAAAGAACTCGGCTGACGAATGGATCCACCCGTATCAGATCCAAGTGCATAATAGCATTCGGATGCTGCCACTGCCGCACAGGAACCACCGGAAGAACCTCCTGGAACATGCGCTGTGTTGTGCGGATTGCGTGTCGGTCCGTAATAAGATGTCTCTGTTGTACTTCCCATGGCAAATTCATCCATGTTTGTCTTACCAATGATAACTGCTCCTGCTTTTCTGAGGTTCTCAACTGCCTCTGCCGTATAGGTCGGTTTGAAGTTGGAAAGAATCTTTGAACTACATGTGGTTAGCTGTCCCTCGATACACATATTATCTTTTACTGCAACCGGAACTCCTGCAAGCGGACCTGCCAGTTCGCCCGCATCTATTTTCTTCTGAATTTCCTCCGCTTGTGCATAAGCACCTTCTTCATCTATCGTCACAAAGCTATGAATCTCTGACTCCGCTTCTTTGATCTGTCCAATCACTGCATCGACTGCTTCTCGTACAGTTACTTCTTTTGCTTTGATCTTCTCGCCCAGTTCAAGGGCTGTAAGTTTTAATAAATCCATCTGCTCTCACTCCCTTAACCAATTGTCTTCGGCACTTCAAAACTGTCTTCTTTACGAAGTGGTGCATTCGCAAGTGTTGCCTCTTTGTTATCGCCATTTGTCACCACATCTTCACGGAACACATTCTGTACCGGAAATACATGAGACATTGGTTCAATCCCTGTTGTATCAAGTTCATTTAATGTATCTATATAATCCAGCATCTGCTCCATGTCTTTTTTCGCTGCTTCTTTCTCTTCCTCTGAAAGTTCCAGCTTTGCAAGGATTCCTACATACTCGATTGTTTCATCGGATATTTTATTTGCCAATTTAATCATCCTTTCTTTCTACTCTGTCTTTGCTAATCCTGACAATTTCCAAAATCAGTATCATAAATTTCTCAGCTTATTGCGACCTGTAGCGGTACATATCATAGAAACTGTCATAGTTCTGGTTTTTTACTGAGCCGGACGGCGTCAGGATTAAGTCCCCATCATCCACTTCCAGCTCTGTTCCTTCCGGGAAAACTGCATTTCTATAAGATTCTGATCCATCTGTATCATAAAACCAGAGTCCATAATTTTCATAATTGAGATTTTCATTTTCCTTATCATAAAAATCACCAAGATAAATCTTGTAATGAAGCTCCGCCCAGTCGACTCCTGATGCCTCGGTCACATCATACCATCCTGGCGGGAAATCTGTTCCCGCCGTATAAGTGTTTCCGGCTTTCAATGTTACCTGTTCCGTCAGCGGATTTTCTTCCAGCTGCATCTGTTCCGTCTGTGCATTCTCAGAATGAAACTGGACAACCAGTCCCGTATCAATCTTCAGATGACCTCCTGTATACAGTCTCACATCATCCAGATAATCTCCTGCATCCGTATCTGACTCATCTTCACTAAAATAAGAATAGTAATAAATCGAATTCTCAGGATCATCCTGCTGCATGGAGCCTTCTCCTGAGACAAGCTCCACTTCATAAGTTCCTTCCGGGATCTGTGCTCCGATCTCATACTCCCCATATCCTAATACACAATCATAAGTTGCTCCTGTCTCAGAAAGTTCTCTCGTTGTATTCATATATGGATCATACTCAAAATCCACTTCGCTGCCATCATCATTCCAGTCATAATCTAAGGAATGAAAATCATCCCCAAATGAGGAAATGAAATCACCAACGGAACCTGCAATGCTTGTAAATGCTACGATTGCTACGATGATTCCCGCAAGAATTCCACTGATTTTCCTTGCCTTTTTCTGTTCCTCGTAAGATCCTGCATGAACCTTCCTTGCCGGATTAAATACCGTCGGCCCACCCAGCTGCATCTGCCCTGTCTGTGGGATTTCCATCCGCGGATTTTCTTTTTGCTGATATTCTGTCTGCGTTCTTTTCCGTCCGTTATGACTCTCACAGAGATGTCCCGCATCCTGCTTTTTCTCCCGTTTTTTTGTCTCTCCAGTCTCATTCTGTCGTTTCTGGGAATATGTCATTTTTTTCTTGCGATCAAAGCTGCTCTCATTCAGCCTGTAATTCTTTTTCTCCAGCTTTGTGTTATCCAGCCCGCAGGAACTGCAACGGCCATCAATCAATTTACCTCCGCAAAGATAACATTCTTTTTTCTTAAACATAAAGACCCTCCCTTGTTTCTACTCCTTAAGTTTCTGACCACAACATCCTGTGGGCAGTTCTCTTTCTCAGTTCAGACCTTCACATCCAACAGTTTTTTCGTTCAATCCAGGGGGATTGACCCGTTTTTTGTATTTTCTTCTTATGGTTCCAGACGACTTAAGTCTCTTGGGAATAATGTTGTTTCTCTTACATTGTCTTCGTTCATCATCTTCATTGTCAGACGTTCCATACCTATTCCAAGACCTCCGTGTGGTGGCATTCCATGCTTAAATGCACTTAAATACTGCTCCATGCCTTCATCTGTCATACCTCGCTTCTCCATCTTCGCAAGAAGTTCATGATAATCATGAATACGCTGTCCGCCGGTTGTGATTTCCATTCCTCTGAAAAGCAGGTCAAAACTGAGCGTGTAAGTCGGATCCTCCGGATCATCCATTGCATAGAATGGACGTTTCTTTGATGGGTAATGAGTAACGAATACAAAATCTGCATCCCATTCTTCCTTCGCATAACGGCTGATCAATGTCTCTTCCTCTGGTTCCAGGTCAAATGGGTTCTTGATCTTTCTGTCATACTTCTCGGATACCAGTCGTTTGATCTCGTCGAATCTTACTGCCGGAATATTATCTGTCTTCGGTACTTCGATATTCAGAATCTGAAGTTCTCTTGCATACTCTTTCTTCAACAGCTCCATCGTATACTGAAGAAATCCCGTTTCCATTGCCATGATATCTTCAAATCCATCAATATATCCCATCTCGAAATCAAGACTTGTGTACTCATTCAGATGACGCTTTGTGTTGTGTTTCTCTGCACGGAATACTGGCGCTGTCTCAAAGACTCTGTCGAATACTCCGACCATCATCTGCTTATAGAACTGTGGGCTCTGCTGAAGGATCGCCGGTCTGTGGAAATACTCCAGACGGAAAAGGTTCGCACCGCCCTCTGCACTCTTGGCACCGATTTTCGGAGTATGGATCTCTGTAAATCCTTCTTTATAAAGGAAATCACGGAACCCTCTTACGATTCCTTCCTGAATTCTGAACTTCGCACGCTCTCTGATATTTCTCAGAGAAATCGGTCTGTAGTTTAATTTTGCTTCCAAAGATGTGTTCAGCTTCCACTTTGCAATCGGAAGCGGCATTGGCTCTGCTGGCTCACTTAAGATCTTCAATTCACCAAGGCGAATCTCAATCCCATTCGGAGCTTTCGCAGACTCTGCAAGCACACCTGTTACCTCTACTGTATCTGCTTCCTTCACATCTTTCAAGTCAAATTTGGAAATATTTTCTTCATATACACACTGAACAAGTCCTTCTCTTTTTCTGAGAATAATGAATGCAATTGTTCCCATATCACGGATCGTATGGATCGCACCATTTACTTTCACTTCGGCTCCAATTCTTCCCTCTTCGAGAAGTTCACTCAGTTCCAATGTTTCCTTCTTTTTTACGCCTGTTACAAATTCCATAATTCTTCTCCTTTCAGATTCCAGCATCCCGGGAAGAAGTTTTCTAAATAAAAAAGCCCCGGGATACATCAGTATCCCGGGACGGAAATTACAATCATAATATCCGCGGTACCACCCGCATTGAATCTCAGTCTTCACATTTCAAATCTTATCCCTGTGTAAGCCAGATTCCACTCTTTGCATGTAACGTATGCTCCACGTGCTGCCCTACTTCACCTGTTCAAACAGCCAGCTCCCAAGTGTTCCCTTAATCCGCTCCGCTGTCCGGCGCTCTCAGTCGGTGACGCCAACTTCCTGTCAGTTTCTGTGAATCAGAGTCTTGTTCTTTGCCTTTTTCTGGTTCAGCACTTTAGTCTGCTAAAACTTGTTTTCAATATTAGCACAGAGTTTTTTGATTTTCAAGAGGTTTTATTCAAATTGTCACACATTTTAGCTTTTCATCAAAACAAGATATTTTCAACCTATCGGTTTTGTGTACTTTCACTAATTTCTCCCTGAACTGTGCTTAATGCCTGATCCAGCTGATTATCTGCTTTTGGATTTTCTTCATCATACTGATATTCCACTTCCACATCCGGCTCAACACCTTTTCCATTGATGCTTCTTCCATTTGGGGTATAATACTCAGCAATCGTCACTTTCAGACAGGTTCCATCTCCCAGATCCATCAATTGCTGTACAACACCTTTTCCATAAGTTGTCACTCCTACAATCTTTGCTGTACCATAATCCTGTACTGCACCGCTGAAGATTTCAGATGCGCTGGCACTGTACTGGTTTACAAGAACTGCCATTGGTTTCTTAAATTCATGAGTTCCGTCACAGGTGATTTCGTCTGTCTTTCCATTCTTGTCCTTTGTTGATACAATTGTACCTTCCGGAAGAAGCAGACGCAGCATATTTGTAACTGTATCAAGACTTCCACCCGGGTTGTTTCTCAGGTCGACAACAAGACCCTGCATTCCCTGATTTTCAAGATCGTTCAATGCCTCTTCAAACTGGTCATAAGTTACTGTGTCAAACTCAGATACTCTGATGTAGCCAATCTGGTTCTCCTTCATCTCATACGAAACTGTCTTCACTTCGATCGTATCTCGTGTGGCAGTCAGTTCCAGCTCTTCTCCGTCTCTGAGAACTGTAATCTTTACATCTGTTCCCTTTTCCCCTTTGATCCAGGACACCACCGTATCAAGCTGCTCATCACCAACCTCGTGGTCATCGATTTTCTCCAGGATATCTCCTGCTTTCAGTCCTGCTTTCTCTGCCGGAGAGTCTTCATAGACATTTACAATTGTCGCATAGCCCGTATCCGCATCTTTTGTCAGCGTTGCCCCCACACCTGAAAACGTTCCGCTTGTTGATTCCATCAGAGCTTTCGTCTCATCTTCATCATAATAAACAGTATACTTATCTCCCAGTGCACTCGTATATCCGGAATAAATTCCTTCTGCCAGCTTCTCTGTATCGATTTCATCTTCATACAGATAATATTTATCAATCAAAGCATTCAGCTTATCCAGTTTTTTTGATACCTCTTTTTCTGTCACTTTACCGGATGCATAACTGCCGGCTGTGTTCGTAATGACCCTGAATCCCCCAAGGAGAAGCAGGCCGACAAGAACTGTTGCAAGAATTCCGGTAATAATCCCGGCTCCATATCCCTTTTTCTTTTTCTGTTCCATTGTCTGTCCCTTTCGCTGTTATTTAAAGAAAAGGACAAAGCAGAATCTTCCACTTTGTCCCCCTTTATTCTTTGAATCACTTTCATGTAAACATGAAAGGAAGATTTTGAATCCCTTTGTCTTACATATAATTATTCGGATTCACTGGTGTTCCGTTAAGCTCCACCTGGAAATGTAGATGTGCTCCGGTTGAATATCCTGTAGAACCAACATATCCAATCTGTTGTCCTTTTGCTACTCTCTGACCGGCACTCACACAAATTGAACTGTGATGCATATACTTTGTCACCAATCCGTTTCCATGGCTTATAACAACCCAGTTTCCCGCACTGTTGCTCCAGCCTGCCGTAATGACTGTTCCGGCTGCTGCTGCATATGTAGGTGTTCCTGTCGGTGCAGCATAATCATTTCCTTTATGTGGTCTTGAGTCAAAAGAACGAACCTCTCCGAAATAACTGGACTGATATGTCATTCCCGGACATGGATGTGTAAAATATCCACTTCCGCTCACTACGTTTCCGCTGGAAGCCGGTCTGGAACTACTGCGTCCGTTACTACAGCTTCCGCTATTGTTCTTCTTTGCCGCCGCAGCAGCTGCAGCAGCCGCCGCCTGCTCTTCCTGAAGACGTTTTGCTTCTTCTGCTTTCGCCTTAAGATCTGCAAGAAGATTTGCATTATCTGTAATCTGATCCTGAATCTCAGCAATCTGTGCTTCCTTGCTGCTGATCAGTGTCTGCGCCTCTGTCTGCTGACTCACCAGACTGCTCTGCAATGTATTGAGTTTTTCATACTCATCCTGCAGTTTTGCTTCTTTCTCTTCTACAGCCTTTACTGTATCCTGAAAAGCTGTAAGCATATCTCTGTCATAAGAAGAGAGCTTCGATACATACTCTGCCTTATTAAGAAGATCACCAATATTGCTGCTGGACATCAGAATCTCAAGAAACTGGGTATTACCACCCTCATACATGAATTTGATTCTCTTCTTCATGCTGTTATACTGATCATCCTCATCAACCTTCGCCTGTACAAGCTCTTCCTCAGCTGTTGAAATTTCAGTTTCCTTGGCACTTAATTCTTCCTGCGTCTTGTTCATCTGGTCAATGATGGAATTAAGTTTCGCAGCAAGTGTATCTTTTTCAGCCTGAGCTGCACTCTTCTGTGATTGCAGCTCATCTGCTTTTTTCTGCGCTTCATCAATTGTCACAGCACCGGAAGTAATTGTCATTGACAGCATCATTCCGACTGACAGAACCAGTGCTGTCACCTTTCTCATCCGTCTTTTCATAGGTATCTCCTATTACACTCTTAAGTGCTTACGAACAGTGAAGTAACTTCCGAGGAATCCAATTCCAATTCCCATTACCAGGCCAATCGGCAGCAAATAGATATATACATTTCCAACCGGAAGGAATGTAATGATATTCTTCAGAATACTAAACTTCTCCATAATATATACTACAGCCTTGTCATAAAGGAAATATAGCAGGGCAAGCGGAATTGCTGCACCGAATAATCCAATGATCAGACCTTCGATCACGAATGGTGATCTTACTACAAAGTCCTTCGCTCCAATATATTTCATGATTGCAATCTCTTCTTTTCTGACCGTAATACCTGTTGTTACCGTATTACTGATCAGGAAGATCGATACTCCGAGAAGAATTGCGATAATCGCAATTGAAACATATGCAACAAGCATATTCACACTGGAAAGTGTGTTCGCTACAACATCTGACTTATTGACCTGTCTGACTCCGTCCAGACTCTGTGCAAATTTAACCAGATCCTGCTGCGTAGCTGAAAGAGACTTACTCTTCGCGATCAAATCCTTATTATCACCTTTTACCGTCTTCATGTAGACTTCATAGTTATCTGAACCTGCCAGCGGGTTATCATCCTTAAAACCTTCTGCAAGTTCCGGGTTGTCTCCAAAATACTCTTTCTGAAATTCTGCCCACGCATCATCTGCTGACACATACTTCACTTCTGAAACATCATCACGGGACTCAAGCTGCTCACCGATCTCTTTCTTCTGTTCCTCTGTTGCGTCATCATTAAAGAATACGGTGATTGCAACACCTTCTTCTGCGCTTTTAATAATATACTGGAAGTTAACAAGTATCGAGAAAAACAATCCAAACAGGAAAATACATGCTGACATCGTCGCTATGGATGCGAGTGAAAACATCTTGTTTCTCCAGATATTCTTAACGCCCTGCTTTCCAACGTATCCAAATGTACTAATCCTCATCTATATACCCACCTTTTTTCTCATCACTGACGATTACGCCCTGCTTCATAGTAATGACGCGTTCGTTCATCTCGTTTACGATCTCCTGGTTATGTGTAACAACAAGTACTGTTGTTCCACGCTCATTTGCCTCTTTCAACAGACTCATGATCTCCCATGAGTTTGTCGGGTCGAGGTTTCCTGTCGGCTCGTCCGCCAGCAGAATGGCAGGTTCATTTACAATTGCTCTTGCAATCGCTACTCGCTGCTGCTCTCCACCTGAGAGTTCCTTTGGGAATGACTTATACTTCTGTGCAAGTCCTACCAGTGACAGAGCTGCCGGTACCTTCTTCTTGATCACACGGGTCGGTGTCTCAGTCACGCGCAATGCGAATGCAATATTCTCATAAATACTACGATCTTTCAAAAGACGGAAATCCTGGAATACAACTCCAAGTCCTCTTCTGTATTTAGCAATGTTTCTGTGTTTCATACGGTTCAAATTCTGGCCGTTGACGATAATTGTACCCTCGGTCGGATTCAACTCTTTCATGATCAATTTGATCAATGTAGACTTACCTGATCCACTGTCACCAACGATGAATACGAACTCTCCGCGTTCAATCTTCACGGAAACACCATTCAAGGCTGCATGACCTTTGGAATACTCCTTCGTCACATTCCTTAATTCAATCATATGTTCCTCCTAAAACTTATCTATACTCCTACGGTTCTAGTACTCTAATGTCTCCATATACTTCATATACTTTACTACCATTAAGGCAATCTTGAAAGTAATGGCATCCTCAAACACACGCAGATCCAGACCGGTACTCTTCTGAAGCTTATCTAGTCTGTATACCAGTGTATTTCTGTGGATATAGAGCTGTCTGGATGTCTCTGATACATTAAGGCTGTTCTCAAAGAACTTATTGATCGTTGTCAATGTCTCTTCATCAAAGTCATCCGGAGATTTTGCTTCGAAAATCTCTTTGATAAACATCTTACAAAGTGGCAGCGGCAACTGATAGATCAGACGACCGATTCCAAGTGTTGTATAAGCAACGATATCCTTCTCATCAAAGAAAATCTTACCTACATCAAGTGCAAGCTTCGCCTCTTTGTATGACTTGGATACTTCCTTGATATCACTTACGATGGTTCCGTATGCAATATGGATCTGCTCGTCGCCTCCCTCTGCCTGGAGCGTATCCAGCATCTCTTTCGCCATCTTCTCAAGTTCCTTATTGCCGTCCTTATCTGAGAGTTCTTTCACAACAATAATATTCTTCTCATCAACAGCTGTGATAAAGTCTCTTGATTTTCCTCCCAGAAGATTTCTCACATTATCAAGTGCAGCACTGTCTTTCTCGTGCGATGTTTCAATAATAAAGATAACACGTTTTACTTCTGTGTCAATATGTAATTTCTTTGCACGATTGTAAATATCAACCAAAAGAAGGTTGTCTAAAAGAAGATTTTTGATAAAGTTATCTTTGTCAAAACGCTCCTTATAAGCTACAAGCAGACTCTGGATCTGAAATGCCGCAATCTTACCAAGCATATACACATCTTCTGTCTCGCCATCTGCAAGCAAAACATATTCCAAACGCTGTTCGTCAAAGATCTTAAAGAACTGGCATCCCTGGATCACCTGGCTGTCTGCCGGTGATTCAACAAAAGAAAGAACCGCTTCCCCACAATCTTTTGCCATATCAAATGTTGCTGCAAGTTCCTTGCCTTCTGTGTCGAGTACACAGAAATCAACCCTTGATATTCCCTTTAATCCTTCAATAGTGTTTTGAAGTATCTGATTCGAAATCATCCTTTTTTCCTCCACTCTGTACGATGTATTGCTGGTCACAGCAAACTGTAAGTAGTAACACGCATGTGCATATTCCACAATTTTTTCGTATGCATTATTTATCTGCACACATACTCTTATATTATATTAAGGCAAAACAGCAAAAAAAGAAAGAGGAAATCCATCTTTTTTATGCATTTCTTCGTCGAATCCATGAAATATTCACATTTTTATCTTTTAGCATTCTTCACAAAAACTAATTCTGTTTCTCTACTTTATAGCGAAATACTTTCTTTACTAACATTCTCTTTATTCTGCTCGTCATTTTTCTGTCATCAAAACTGCGCATCAGAACTGATCCACAGCCAATCCAGACTCTTGTGTCGATCAATGCCCTGTTCTGTTCAATAAAATCTTCCTGCACCGGCGATGGAAGGACTGATAAAATACAATCTGCCTCTGAGCCGTTGACTGCATTCACAATTCCATGGATTCGGTCTGCATCCGTCAGCTCTCCGTCTTCCGGATGGATCACGGCATCTCCTACCACACGAATCCCCTGATTATACCTTGCAAGAGCTTCTTCTGCTTTCACAAGTTCCTCCTGACTTGCTGCCAGGAGATAAATCTTATGATGATTCTTCTGCAAATATTTCAAAAACATTCTTAAGAATAATTTATTATCTGTCTCCCGCAGCAATCTTGCATCGTCCGTCTTCGCTGCCTCAAGAATCTCTACACTTCCCGGAAGGACCAGATCCTGCATAGAAACCTTTTTTTTCCATTCCGGATTTTCATGTTCTTTCATCAGAGATTCCATCGATACAAGTTCAATGGTATTGACGGAATCGTCTTTCATGAATCCGATTGCCTGCATCATCGCTTCTTTTGCCTTGATACAGGAAATCTCCACATCAAATATTGAAATTTTTTCTGTCATTTATGCCACCAAAGTTATCACTTTCCAAAACCTCTGCGAATTCTAACGCAAAATAATTTCTCCCCATTCTGTCTATTTTACCAAATTTATCCTTATTTGTCAAAAGCTGTGTCATTCAAAATTTTACTTTTGTTTATCTTTCATCATTTTCATCCGCAATTTTTGTCTGTTTTTTTATCTCTCGTCTTCTTCCGGTGACCATTCCGCCAATCCTTCCTGTCTCTTTTGATGTTAATGACTTCCACCCATCCTGCATCACGCGATCTAAAAGGCCTAATTCCTCTGCTATCTCATACTTCAGCTTTTCTTTCGGTTCAAGTTCTGTAAGATTGATTGTCTTTTCCTTTTTTCTTCCCATACTTCTTATTGCTGCATACAGCATCCTCCTTTTCAGAAGTATTTACAGGAAAAGAAATTTTATTCGCCACTTACATGAATCGCACCAAGAACCTCTCCGATCGGAGCCGATATTGCAAGCTCTGCCCGGACAGTTCTGGCTGTTTCTGATTTATTGATCACAACAAGGTGTTTTCCGTGAAAATAATCAATAAAACCGGCTGCCGGATAAACAACAAGGGAAGTTCCTCCGATGATCAGCATGTCAGCTGATGAAATTGCTTCGACTGCCCCTTGGATCGTCTTCTGGTCAAGTCCCTCTTCATAAAGTACTACGTCCGGCTTAATCATCCCGCCGCAGCTGCATCTCGGAATTCCTTCTGAATTCTTCACATATTCCGCATCATAGAACTTCCCACATTTTATACAGTAATTTCTGTGGATGCTTCCATGAAGTTCATAGACGTTTCTGCTTCCTGCCGCCTGATGCAGTCCGTCAATATTCTGTGTCACAACAGCCTGCAATTTTCCTGTCTGCTCCAATTCTGCCAGTTTCAGATGGGCAGCATTTGGCTTCGCATCCAAAATCATCATCTTCTCTTTATAAAACTCATAGAATGCTTCCGGATATTTCATAAAAAAGCTATGACTGACCACCTGTTCCGGTGAATACTTATATTTCTGATGATAAATTCCTGTTGCACTTCGAAAATCCGGAATATTACTTTCTGTTGATACACCGGCTCCTCCGAAAAACACAATCCGGTTACTCTCATCAATCATTTCCTGCAGCTGCTCAATCTCTTTCTCGTACATCTTGCATACTCCTTTCTCAAACCGCACTTGCCAGATTTCTGTCACCTTAAGGCACACTGCCTTCTGCACCGATGAAATGTTTACCTAAGCGGAGCGTTTTTAATATATTAGGAAAGCACTTTCCTAATATATTAAAAAGACAGGTCCGTCCTTCACCTGCATTCAGCTGTGTCTGACTCCCTGTCTTTTCTTAAGTAAATCTGTTCCCGGTACATCCGGAAAGCGATCTTATATCTTTTATTTATATCTTACAGATCGATTTTTCCTGTTGTATCTCCATTAACAACATAATATGCTGCTGACTCTTCCGGTTTCAGATAAATCTTAACATCTTTCATGTCTCCGACTTTATTCTTCAAATCCTTTGTCCATACATCTTTGACTTTCTTAAGGATCTCTTTCTCTGTATACTCTTTACCAGAGAACTGAAGGAAGAATTCTGTCTTCAGATCAGCTTTCTTTGTAGTCTTGGCTGCTGTCTTCTTAGCTGCTGCTTTCTTTACAGTCTTCACAGCCTTTTCAGCTGTATCTTCCGCTTTTGCTGCAACCTTCTTAGCTGCCTTCTTCACTGTCTCTTTTACTTCTTCTGCCTGAACTTCTGGTGTATCTACCAGCACTGCTGCCTTTGTTTCAAGTTTCTTTGTTGTGTCTTTCTTTGTCTCGATTGCTTTCGCAGCTGCTGTCTCTTTCTTCTCTGCCTTTACTGTTGCTGTTTCAGCTTTTGTTGTTGAAGATGTCTTCTTTGTTACCATACTTGTTTCCCTCCTAAAATATACACCCAAGTATATTGGCACTACCTCATTACAATGTGATTCTTAACGCGAAATAATGACAAGAACTTTTGTCCGTAATGATAAATTATTCACGATACGGATTATTGTAACTCATTTTTGACAAAACGTCAAATTTTCCTTGATAATTATCATTTTATTCCTCTGAAGAATAGCCCCTGAAAAATTCTGAAAGTCCGTCCAATGTCTTCATAAGAACCGGAATCTCTTTTTCGTCCAGTCTGTTCAGCACAGCATTTGTCATCTCCCTGTGAAACTCCTCGTGATGATAGTAAGCCTTCTCCCCTTTTTCTGTCAGCCAGATATATACCACTCTTCGATCTTCTTCACCGCGGGCACGCATTACATACTTCTTGTTTACCAGCCCATTCACCGCTGTGGTCAGAGAACCTGCCGTAATCTTCATCTTCTTTGCCACTACAGACATTGTTGTCTTTCCTGAAACACCGATTGCTTCTATTATATGCATATCGTTGTTTGTGATGTCTTTAAACTCCTCTGTAATGATCGCCTTTTTCTCCAGCTCCCAGATTTCATTAAATAAATGTACCAGAATGTCATTGATGGTATTATACGCATCCATCTTTTTTCCTCCTCGTCTTCTACTGTTCTCTGATCTCTTCAAACAGCTCTTCTCTATTCAATCTTCCGGGATCACTTTCATTCTGGTCTGCTATCTTAATTCAGACAATACCATGTTTTCTATCTCTTACATTCGACGAAATCTGTCGTATCTTCTATCTGTCAGTTGTTTTTCTGAAAGGCTTCCATATTGTTCAAGGAAATGTTCCATCTTCTCTTCCAGTTCACAGAGCACAGGAACCATCGTATCTTCCCGGTACACTTCAGGCTCGCAAATTATTTCTTCGATCACCTTAAGTTCCTTAAGATCTGCTGCTGTCAGACGCATCACCCCTGCCGCCTCTGACGCTCTCTTGCTGTCTTTCCACAAAATGCTTGCAAACCCTTCCGGTGAAAGTACTGAATACACTGCATTCTCCATCATCCACACTTCATCTGCAACTGCAAGTGCAAGCGCACCGCCGCTTCCACCTTCTCCGATTACAATTGAAAGAACCGGCACTTTCAAAGCTGACATCTCATACAGATTCCGGGCAATTGCCTCACCCTGTCCACGCTCTTCTGCCTCCATTCCGCAGAAAGCCCCCGGAGTATCTACAAAACAGATGACCGGACGCTGGAACTTCTCTGCCTGTTTCATCAGACGCAGTGCTTTTCTGTAACCTTCCGGAGACGGCATTGCAAAATTCCGTTCCAGATTTTCTTTCGTTGTCTTTCCTTTGCACTGGGCGATCACAGTAACTGCTTTTCCATGAAAATACGCAATTCCGCCTACTACTGCCGGATCATCCTTATAATATCTGTCTCCATGTAATTCTACAAAATCTGTAAACAATCTGTCAATATAATCCTTACCGACCGGGCGTTCTTTTTCCCTGGATTTCAGAACACGCTCCCAGTCTGACACATTTTCTTTTACTGCAGATATGTTTTTTCTGTTCTCTTTTTTCTTTTCCGGACAGTCTTCTTTCTTTTCATCTGTAACCGTATGCATTTTCAGAATCTGTCCCAGTACTTCCTTCATCTCATCCCTGGTTACGATCCGATCAACAAATCCATGCTCAAGAAGAAATTCTGCTCTCTGAAATCCTTCCGGCAATTTCTGTCCGATCGTCTGCTCGATCACACGCGGACCGGCGAATCCGATCAAAGCTCCCGGTTCTGCAAGAATGATATCTCCAAGCATAGCAAAACTTGCTGTGACACCTCCCGTAGTTGGATCAGTCAATACCGGAATATAAAGAAAGCCTGCATCACTGTGGCGTTTCAGTGCCGCTGAAGTCTTTGCCATCTGCATCAGGGAAATGATTCCCTCCTGCATACGTGCGCCTCCGGAACAGGTAAATAGAACAACAGGAAGCCTCTCCTCTGTTGCACGCTCGACTGCACGGGTAATCTTTTCTCCTACCGCATGTCCCATACTGGCCATCATAAATCTTCCGTCACAGGCCCCGATCACAACCGGATATCCACAGATTGTTGCTTTTCCTGTAATAACCGCTTCATCAAGCCCTGTCTTTACTCTTAAAGCTTCGACTTTTTCTGTATAGCCCCTGAAATTCAACGGATTCTCCGATCTTTCCCCTTCATCGATCTTTGCATCCCATTCTTCAAAAGAGCCTGCGTCTGTCACAAGCTCAATTCTCTTATATGCCGGAATACGAAAGTATCCATGACATTTAGGACAAATATATTTTCCGTTGATTACTTCATCTGTTAAGATTGCTGCACCGCATTTATTACATTTTTTCAAGATTCCTTCCGGTGCTTCCGGCTTTCTTCTGTTTCGTGAATGAATCGAAGTGATCTTCTCTCCGGTCTTTTTAAACATATTATGCAGTCTCATTCATCATTCCTCCGATAAACTCCACATCAATATCTCCAGATATGAATTTTTTATGATTCAAAATCTCATACTGATAATCAATATTTGTGTCCACACCTTCAATAATGACTTCGCCAAGTGCGCTTCTCATTTTACGGATAGCCTCTTCTCTGTCGTCCGCATGTACGATCAGTTTCGCAAGCATGGAATCATAATAAGGCGGAACTTCATATCCTGTGTAAATCGCACTGTCTACACGTACGCCTTCACCACCCGGGAAATGTACATCTGTGATTTTTCCAGGAGACGGGCGGAAATTCTTTTCCGGGTTCTCTGCATTGATCCTGCATTCGATCGCGTGACCTGTGATCTTGATGTCTTTCTGCTGAAGCTGTAGTCTCTGTCCGTCTGCAATCTTAATCTGCTCTTTGATCAGATCGATTCCTGTCACCCATTCTGTCACCGGATGTTCTACCTGAATTCTTGTATTCATTTCCATAAAGTAAAAGGCTCCACTCTTTTCTAAGAGAAATTCAATCGTTCCGGCATTTGTATAATGAGCCGCCTTTGCCGCTTTTACAGCCGCTTCTCCCATCTTCTGTCTCAATTCCGGAGTC
>OGDV01000428.1_pt1 | contig 17460 bp, 16 predicted proteins | sample 1570511 | NCBI WGS metagenome assembly OGDV01 (sample SAMEA2582179, study PRJEB24529) | metagenome | reverse complement strand
TGATGAACATATTTGTTACAAAGTGAGCCTGCCAAGCAACCTCAACGATGAAACGAACAGCCATTCTTGTGTCCTTGTTAGCTCCACAAAATGCATCAACTACGAAAAGTTTCTTATTAGAAAGCTCTGCCTTAGCGATGTCCTTAACCTTAGCCCATACATCTTCTGACATTGGGTGGTTATCGTTCTTATACTCATCTGATGTCCACCATACAGTGTCCTTAGAGTTCTCATCAACAACAATGTACTTGTCTTTAGGAGAACGACCTGTATAGATACCTGTCATAACATCAACAGCTCCAAGTTCGCTTTCCTTACCAACTTCATAACCTTCGTTAGTAGACTTAGTCTCTTCCTCGAATAATAATTCATAAGAAGGATTGTAGACGATCTCTGTAGCACCTGTGATGCCATACTTGCTTAAATCGATTTTTGCCATCTTACATAAACCTCTTTTCTTATAATTTCTTGTAAATTATTACAAAATTCTTTTTAATTCTATACCATGCCCTAATTAAAATCAATAAAAAATTGTTAAATTTTTCTCGAAATCGTGTATATATTAATTTTATTAATCAGTTATTCTTTAGGAACCGTCTTTTCATACTTGATATCTTCAATTGTTTCACTTGAAAGCCTGATAGCCTCAAGTACCACATTTTCTGCAACTCCCATGTTCTTTGCTTCTTCCACCGTAGGTTTTCTTCCTAATTCTTCTTTAAGTCTTATTCCCCAGTCATTTACAAGATTGACTTTATTGAGAATTTTTCCCGAAACCATATTAACATCCGTCTGTTCATCTATAAGCATATTAAGACTGCCTTCAATAAGCTCCTTAACTGCTTCGTCAATTCCTTTAAGCACATTAAGAAGGTCTTCCTGTCCACCTTCTTTAATCTTATCCTTCCACTCATAATTATTAAGCCATTCCTGCTGTCCTATATATGCTGTCATAGCCAGATTGGCCTCCTGTACAAGGTCACATGCAAGAACTCCCTTTCCTCTGAATGGTTCTATCCATGACGCAATCTTTTCAAGATAACTTTCTGTAAGCAGTTTTAGTGATTCTTTATCATTATCCTCAACTATGTTCATAAGAAGATATGATCTTGTAACATCTGTCATAGGCTGTATTCCTGATATATCCTGAAGATATATTTTCAGATACTTCTCATCCTCTTCATAATCAAGATGACTTACAATATCATCCGCAACCTTCTTATCTTCCTGTTCTTCCTTAGAAATATGTTGTCCTGACTCATCAATATTATCATCTGAGGCACTTTCCATCAGCTTTAGGAATTCATTATCTACGCTATCTTCACCCTGTATCTTAATTCCATTAGCCATCAGATATCCTGAAATCATCTGGAACTTGGCATCATCTAATGCCATATCTTTAAAAAAGCTGTGTACATCCTCTCTTGTAACAATATTGCCATTAACCTTGGCATATTCTTTAATGCTTCCAACAGCCTCCATAAATGCTGCCTGGGAATCTTTATTTTCAGCCATATTATCTAACCTCTTTCAACTTAATTCGTTCTGTATAATATAACACATAAGTACGCATTTGGTAAATGTATTATTTCAGTATACACATTTGACAAAAGCAGACCCACAGCTTATAGTTTATATAGAATATAAGAAAAGAGGAGATTTCATAATGAGAATCGCATTAATTAATGAAAACAGCCAGGCTGCAAAGAACGAGATGATTTATGCATCACTTAAGAAGGTTGCAGAAAGCAAGGGACATACAGTTGATAATTATGGTATGTACTCAGCTGATGATAAAGCACAGCTTACATACGTACAGAACGGTATCCTTGCTGCTATTCTTTTAAACAGCGGTGCTGCTGACTTTGTGGTAACAGGCTGCGGTACTGGTGAAGGTGCTATGTTAGCACTTAACTCTTTCCCTGGAGTTCTCTGTGGACATGTTGTTGATCCTTCAGACGCTTATATGTTCATGCAGATTAACGATGGTAACGCTATCGCTCTTCCATTTGCAAAGGGCTTCGGATGGGGTGCAGAACTTAACCTCACATACATCTTTGAAAAGCTTTTCGAGGGTGAACCAGGTGGCGGATATCCTAAAGAAAGAGTTGTTCCTGAACAGAGAAACAAGAAGATTCTTGATGGCGTAAGAGCTGTTACTCTTAAGCAGGATCTCGTAGAAGTTCTTAAGGAGCTTGATCAGGATCTCGTTAAGGGTGCTGTTGCAGGTGAGAAGTTTGAAGAGCTTTTCTTTGCTAACTGCAAGGATGAGAAGATTGCTGAGTATGTTAAGACTCTCAGATAATTAATTCTGCATTGTACTTAAAAAGGTGTCTCCGTTAATCCAGAGACACCTTTTTCTTTAACTTATTATGCTGCTTTCTGTATAAGACCAGCTTTGGTTATTGCATATCTTACTGTCTTTCCAAGAAGTGTTGCAATAACTATCTTAACAATATCAAATCCGATAAATGGATATACACATACTGTAAGTGCATATGTGACTGAACATTTCATAAGGTATACAAACCATACCGTACCAAATGCATATGCAACAGCAGTTCCAACTACCCAGCCTAACATTGTAAGAAAAATATTTCTGTGTGAAAGTTCAATCACAGCTCCTCCAATAAGTGCCATGAATATGAAACCTATAAGATATCCTCCTGTTGGTCCAAGAAGTTTTCCTAATCCACCGGCAAATCCTGAAAATACAGGAAGTCCTACAGCACCAAGCAGCAGATATATTCCATAGCTTCCTGTTCCTGCCCATATACCCAGTACAAATACCGTGAAATAAATCACAAGATTAGTAAGAGATATTGGAATCTGACCAATTGGAACTGAAAGTGGTCCAAGAATACATGTAACTGCTGCCATCATAGCCATGAATGTCAGCTGATAAATAGTAACTTTTTTGCTTTTCATAGTTAAAGTCCTCTTTTCAAATGTAGTAATACAACATTTGTTATTGTACACACTTAAAAAGCTATTGTCAACCTATTATTGTTTTAAGTTAACATTCAGTTAACATTACATTTTACAATGCTATTGTAATATATACTGTATCATTCCCGGTCCCAGTTCTGGTGTCGGTCTTGCGATAAATCCATGCTTTTCATAGAATATCTCTCTACCCTTGGCACACATCAGACAAAGCATCATTCTTGTGCCTTCCTGAGTAATTCCTTTGACATAAGCTATTATATGTTCTATAAGCATGCTTCCTATGTGCTTACTCTGATATTCCGGTATTATTATTAAATCCTGGATATAGCTTATTACAGACATATCTCCAACCACTCTGCCCATTCCTATAGGCTTGTCATCATCATATACTGTAAATACTTTCACGCTGTTATCCAATGCTCTCTGTGCCTGATTTTCATCTAACTTAATCCAGCCAACCTGTTTTCTTAATGAAAGATATATATCAACATCTCTCATATCTTCTACTATTCTTATCATAATCTCTATTTCCTACAATTTTTTTAACGAATGGAATTATACTCGCTTTATTTATTAATGTCCAGTGTGCTATAATAGCCAAAAATAGGAGGTATGCATTTTTATGATTACGGTAGCTAAAGACAATTCTGGTGATTTTGATTCAATACAGAAAGCAGTTGATTCTGTTTCTGATAATAACAACGAAACTATATTTATCAAAAAAGGAATATATAAAGAACGTATTGAAATCCGGAAAAATAATATTACCTTAATTGGTGAAGATACAGACGAAACTATTATTACTGAGGGTTTCTATGCAAGAATGATTATGCCTGACGACTCTAAGCGTGGAACTTTCCGTTCCTATACATTTCTTGTATATGCCGATAATTTCTCCGCGAGCAACATAACATTTGAAAACAGTTCCGGATTTGGTGATAATGTCGGTCAGGCAATAGCTGTATACGCTGAAGGTGACAACATCACATTTAAGCACTGTAAAATTCTCGGTCATCAGGACACTTTATTTACCGGTCCGCTGCCTCTTAAAGAAAAACAACCAGGTGGTTTTACAGGTCCAACAATAGACGGTGAAAGAAAGCTCGTTCACCAGTTATATGAAGACTGCTTTATATGTGGTGAAATTGATTTTATTTTCGGAAGTGCCACAGCTTATTTTAAAAACTGCACACTTTTTGCATTAAACCGGAATGAACCCATCAACTCTTATTATACTGCACCTTCAACATATGAAGGTCAGGCTTTTGGTTATGTATTTGATAATTGCACATTTACAGGAAACTGTCCGCCTAAAAGCGTTGCTTTAAGCAGACCTTGGAGAATTCATGCCAAGGTTGTTCTTCTTAACTGTGAATATTCCGACCAGATTATTGATGAGGGCTTCACTGACTGGAATAAGCCTGAATCACATGAAACTGTATATTATGCTGAATATAATGGACATGGCGATGGATATAGGCCTGAAAAAAGGGCAGCCTATGTTCATCAGTTAGATGAAGCACAAGCTGCCTTTTACAACATTGAAAATGTTATGCATTCTTAATTGATTGTTAATGAACCAAGCGATGTTCCTGATGATGTTGCCGACATAACCAAACCGGATAATGAATCAGCATCGCTTTCTTTTACCTGAAATAATACAACTACTTCTTTACTCTGTCCTGCCGCCAGTGAAACATTCTTAAGTGTTGTAATATCATTCTTAAGCATTGAAGCATAATTGCTTACAGCTGTTGAGCCGGCTGTGAGCTTTAATACAACACCACCTGATGATGTAAGATTAACTGTTGAACCACTTGTATTAGTAAGTGTCATCTCAACAGCAACAACCTTACAGCCTGTCTGCGACGGCACTGAAACCACATAATTATCTGCCGGATACTGATTTCCCACAGTATAATCCTTATATGTAAGTGTCACACCATTAAATCCAAGTGCAGTTGGCAGCCCTGTTAATAAATCTGCTGATGCGTTCGCTGAATTACCTGACGCCTTAGTAGTCTGTATTGTATTATTATGTCCTGTAATTGCAGACTGTGTCTGTGACGGTTTCTGTATACCAGACGAACTTATTGTACCTCCACCATTCTGTGCTGAATTAAGCTTCTGATATTTCCATTCATTATCATATGAATACTTAAGAAGCGTTCCTGCTATATACTCAGCAACCAGATCATTATCTTCATTGGTTAATGTTACATCATCTTTTCCACAGCCTGTGAGTGCAGATATACACAAAAGCACAAGCAGACCTGTTATAACTTTTTTCATATATATTTCCTCAATTTCCCTTTATAATTATTATCACCGTTCATGATGAATATACAAATTATTCTCATACACTGATAACAATTATATCATATTATGATTTACAATCAAGATTAAACCAGAATTCTACCCCATCAGATACATTTCTGACACCATATTCCTGCCCCATTGAATCCATAATAGCCTTTACAATAGACAGTCCTATTCCATTACCTCCATATTCTCTTGTTCTCGCTTTATCAGTCTTGTAGAACTTCTCCCATATTCTTTCAAGATCTTCATCAGCAATATTCTTTCCACTATTATATACAGTAACGGTAATAGTTCCTCCATTCTCTGATTTTTCAGTTCTCACCTCAATTGCACGCTTTCCATCACAGTGATTAAGTGCATTAGATATATAATTAGTAAGCACTTCCTCTGTCTTGTATTCATCAGCCCACACAAAATTATGCTCATTACGGTTATCAAATACTATACTCATATTTTTCTGTCCCGCTCTTATTGCATTGGCATCTGCTACAGAAGCAATAAGCTCATTAATATCAAATCTCTCCATCTCAGGCTCATCATTTCCGAATTCTATCTGATTAAGTGTAAGAAGTCTCTTAACCATTGTATTCATCTTGTTTGCCTCGTCCATAATAACATCACAGTAAAATTCCATGCTTTCAGGATCATCTGTTATGCCTTCCTTAAGACCCTCTGCATATCCTTGTATAAGTGCAATAGGAGTCTTTAACTCATGAGATACATTTGAAAGAAAATCTGTTCTCATTATCTCGAGCTTTTCTTTTTTATCAATATCTTTCTTAAGTTCAAGGTTAGCCTTCTTAAGCTCTGCTATATTCTGTTCAAGCTTCTCAGACATATTGTTCATGCTCTTTCCAAGCAGACCAATCTCTCCCTTATCACTTCCCTCATATCTTGCATTGAAATCCATCTCTGACATCTTCTCAGCAATATTAGAAAGCTGCTTAATCGGTCTGGTAATATATGTTGATACTACAAATGCTGCAATTATACCAACAGCAAGAATTGCTCCTCCAACATACTTAATAAGAGTTGTCGATATATTTACATTATCTTTTATTCCCTGGATAGGAGTTCTTAATATAATTGAATATCCATTGTCAAGTGTACCCCATATTTCAAGATAATAGTCGCCAAGTCTTTCGTCATACACCTTCTGTAACGTGTAATTATCATTTGAACTTATGATTGTCCTGTTCTCAACAAGTGATGTACCTGACATATCAATAATATCTTCCAGACGCTTTCTATGCTCCTTCTTATCATCCTTGTCTGCCGGGTTATCTGAATCATCTTCCTGATCCTTAGGTTCCGGTGCTTTATCCTGTGAACCATTATTCTTAAAAATATCTCCATTAAATATACTCATGCGAAGACGTTCCATCATTGAATCATCTCCCTGAGTACTTACATATATGGTACACCAGCTGCTGTCAACTACAAGCACAGATATTCCCTTTGCTGTAGATATGTTCTCCATATCAGCACACATAGTATCTTTATCTATCTGTGAATCAGTATATTTCTGCATGATTTCATTGACATTCTCATAAGAATTAATCATGCTTTTCTGCTTACGGTTCATATACACTTTCTCAGAAAAAATGCTGTTAAACCCAATAAGCATTGCCACAAGACATGTAACAGTAACTACCAGAAGAAGTGTAATCTTAAACTTAATTGAATGTATCTTCATCTTTAATTGCCTTCCTTATACGCAGAATCAGTCAACAATGAACTTGTAGCCCATACCCCAGATTGTCTTGATGTAATCGCCCTTCTCCCCCATCTTCTTTCTTAATTTCTTAACATGGGTATCTATAGTTCTTGCATCACCATAGTAATCATAATTCCATACATTGTTAAGAATCTTCTCTCTTGACAACGCAAGCCCTTTATTCTCAACAAAATAAGTAAGCAGTTCAAACTCCTTATAGCTTAACTCTATCTCTTCACCATCAATCTTAACGATATGTGCCGCTTTATCTATAGTAATTCCGCCAATCTCAATTATCTCGTTGCTGTCAACACCATATGCTCGTCTTATAATTGCATCAACTCTGGCTGTAAGTATCTTAGGTGAAAATGGCTTGGCAATATATTCATCAGCACCACATTCAAAGCCCTGAAGTTCATCCATCTCCTCACCCTTTGCTGTAAGCATTATAATAGGAACTTTAGAATCCTTTCTTATCTGCCTGCACACTTCCCAGCCATCCATTCTTGGCATCATAACATCAAGAATTATAAGTGCAATATCTTTGTTCTCCATAAATGTATCTACAGCTTCTACACCATCAGCCGCCTCTATAACAGCATAGCCTTTTCTTGTCAGAAAATCACTTACAAGCTTTCTCATTCTGCTTTCATCATCTACTACTAAAATCTTCATCTTATCCATATGTAGTCCTCACTTTCACGATGAATTAATTATCTATATACTATCTGATAAATATGTTTAAAATGTGTACTCTGTTCATATATTTATATTATGACTACTTTGTTGACTGCTGTGATGATGATTTTAAAGACTGCTTTGATTCAAGCTCCGCTTCCCTTGAATTAAGCTCTTTCTCTTTTTCCTTTAACTTGGCTTCCTTAGATTCAAGCTCTGTCTGCCATGAAGAATACTTATTCTGTACATTCACTTCATAATTAATGACATTAGAATTAGAACCTGTCTTAAGGATAAAAAACATTGCAATTAACGCAATAACAAGAAACACATTTACAATCATAATTCTCATATAATTGTTCTTGTACTTTGCCACCTGGATTGAGAGAGTATGCAGCTCACTTCTATGCTCATTTCTTTCACGTCTTCTGTCAATCGCAATCTGTGTTTCACTCTTTACCGGAATCGGCTTAATCTTATCATCTGGAATATCTGGTGAATTATACAGAAACTGCTGTAAATTCTTGAGATAATTAAGCCCAATGGATGTATAAAATAACTGTCTGTCAATTATCTTATTATACAACACATACACCTGTTTCGGATCTTTACTGTCCGTCTTTCCAGACAGATACTTAATAGCATTCATCTCATCTTTTGCTTCCTGCGCTTCCTGCTTCGTCTTAAAAGTATATCCACCAACAACAAAGCCTTTTTCCTTATTATTAACATTTTTATTATCGCTCATAAACTCCACTTCCCACGCACATTTTTGTTAATTGTAACATTAATTCTCATTATCTACAAACCAAACATCTCCCGGCATATCTTTTTGCCGCTTTCCGTCTTAAAAATGTTATTATATACTTTCAATGCTGCATCCTTTGTAAGATTATCATCGCATATGTTAACCAAGAAATCTGCCTCAACAAGTATCTGATAATCTATCCCGTCTATTTTGTTATAAGTATGGTGATGTCCTATCAGATACTGCACTCTTTCTGATACTTCACTGTCAAAGCCAAGCCTGTCAAGAAGTCCTGCGGCAATAGCAGGACCTTCTTTTTCCTGCAGCTTACCGCCACACTCTCCATATTTTTCTTCACATGTATGAATCCCAATATCATGTGTGAGTGCCGCTGTTTCAATTATAAAAAGACATTTGTCATCAACATTTTCCATCTGTGCAATCAGCTTTGCATAGCTGTGAACCTTGCAAAAATGCTGTATTCTCTTAGCGTCTCCCTTATATAATTCAATCATTGCCATATGAAGTCTGTTAATCATAGTTTCTCCTTTTAATAACCAAGTGTATCATTTACAAGTATTACATGTATTCTTCCGACATGGCGTGAATATCTTGTAATCAGGAACTGGCAGCATAATGTGTCTGGTGATTTGCAGTCAAAGCATTTTCCGGTTGTCTTGCAGGGTGTCTTGACATCAAAATTTTGTGCATTAGTTGGTGCAGCTATATTTCTTGCACGCTTCATTGCCGAATCGAGATCTGAACAGACTTTATTCATTCCAACTATGAAGATTACCTTCTTTGGTCCCTGCGCTATGCATGAAACACGGTTAGAATTGCCATCAATATTTACAAGTATTCCATCACTTGTCATTGCATTTGCACTTGATAAGAACACATCAGCGTCATATGAAGCCAGAAGTCCCTCTCTTGGAGTCATCTTTGAACGGTCTATATAATTGTAATTGCCCTCTTTCAAAACCTCTACAAGTCCAATCTCCTGTGCGCTGTGGCAGCCGCCCATAGCAATTGTGCTTTCCTCGTCAATTAACTCCAAAGCCTGCTTTAAAGCTGCTTCTTTATCCTCTGCATAATATCCTGACATATTTCGTGACTGTAATCCCTTAATTACAGTCTGTGCCAGTACTTCGTTTCTTTTCTTTACATTTTCGTCCATGTTCGTATTCTCCAGTCTATGTAAATATTTAGTATGCTTATTATAGCACAAATTCTTTTACTTCCTTTATGCTTCATAACAAAATAAATGTAGTTCTTATGAGTTATCCATAACATTTTCTATATAAAATTTAAGGAAATCATGTATCTCCATATTATATTCTTTCTCAAATCTTTTTCTAACATTTTCTTCCAGCTCCGATCTTTCGTGAAATGAATCTTCATAATATCTGACCATGCTTTCAACTACATTCTGACAAAATGGTGTTCTGTTATGTATTCCATTTAATTTTTTATCATCCCAGTTAAAACCATATGTAACGCCATACTCTTTTTCTTTGTACAAAATACAAAAACCATAGTCGCCGCCATCTCGGGTCAATATTGGAGATGTAAAACTTGTACGAGCCAATACAATATTTCTGTTAGCTTCATAAACCCCATAAATAATATTTATATTATGGCTTTCAAGATTGAAATCCTCAAATTTTCTCTTACCTATCAGTTGTCTTCTCTGAGCATCTGTCAATTCAACCAGACTTAAATCTATGCCTATTTCATCACTATCAATATTATTGTTGCTGTTTACCCAATCTTTATCTTGTATAAAACACTTAGGATTTTCAGAAATTCTTTGCAGATTAGTAGCAAATAACTGAAGATGTTCCCGTTGAAATTTAAGGTCTGTGCCAAACTGTCTGTTGACCGCATACATTTTTACAGATACTTTCCCATATTGTGATTCACCATCAAATTTTATCTCCTTACCGCCAAGAACATTTTCAACTTCAACATTTTTTATACTATCATTCTTTATGATATAACATTTATAAAACTTTCCCCACAAGTCAAACACAGCAATTAGAACATTTTCATCAGTTGTCGTGACAAATGCCTTGCAATCAGATATGGAATGTCCATGGTGCATTATAATATAAGATATCCTGTCTCCATCTGGTTCTTCCATATCAACCAGAATCTCATCTCCGTGTGTAAACTCATCTTCTTTTAAAACTTTAGAAAATGTATCTTTATATAATTGTGTACAAAACACATTTTTAAACCTCATATTCTACCCCTGACTAATATCATAAACCTGCTATATCATTGTACAATTTCTACTTGATACTCATAACAAACTTTTCAAGCTTCTCTTCATTATCCTTTGAAGCATTATTATTGCGGTCTGCTAACGCAACCTGATTTTTTAGATTCTTAAGACTCTTTGACAGCTGCAGTAGACATCTGTCGTTATCTCCGCCACCGCTGAATGTAAACACAGCATCAATTTTATCTGCCACTCCGTAATTCTTTATAAATGTGTTGACCGGAGACGCAGGCATTCCTGCCCATACTGGCATACCTAATATAATTTCATCATAATAATCTATGTTATCAGGAACACCTTTTATCTTAGGTCTCCTTCCAAATGTTGACTGCATTCCTCCGACAAGCATCTGTCTTACTGTATTCTTAGGTAATGGCTTAACTAAATCTATCTCAAAGATTTTTGCTCCCAACTTTCTTGCAATAACCTTTGCAGCTTCCTTTGTATTTCCTGATAATGAATAATAAACAACAGCTCTGTTCATAGCTGGCTCCTCCTTACTTATGTGATTGTACTTATTTTACGCTATTGAGTATTGTGTGGCAAGTGAACTTGGTGTTTTGGACTTTCTTGTGACTTTCCTCCGCTTTAACGTCCAATTCACCGTGTATCCACCTCCCCCACAAAAGGGAGTCGAATTCTTTGCTCCGCTCCGGTCGGCGCAAAGCCGAGGTCCACCGGACCTCGTGCGCCCCTGTCCAAAAACCCGGCTACGCCATGTTTTATCCATTAATAAGACTCCCCTCTGGTCCATAGGAAAAAGGGAGCGAAGAAGCTCACGCTTCCTCACTCCCTTTTTCCTATGGACCAGAGGGGAGTCGAACCCCTGTCCGAAAACCCATTCCCTGTTCTTCTACTATCATAGTTGATTGTTTAACATTCCCTCCGGTACACGAGAATCAACACCCTTGCACCTTTAGTAGCTTCATGATACGACCAGCATCTCAAAGCTTTGATACTGTCGTTTCCTACATGTTCGAAGCCTGGGTCTTAAAGTGTAGGTGCTTTAAGTCAGACTGCTGCAATTAGGCAGCGTATGCTAAATTATCGTTAGCGTTTATATTTAAGTTTGGATTTTGACGCTTTCCTGCGGATAGCTTCACCAGCTTCAAGATCCCCGTCGAAACCTTTACTAGCCCGTGTGTAAGCAGTTTCACCTGCTTATTTATATTAACATTGGCATAATGCCAAGTCAATTAACTTGTGCTTCAAAACTGATAAAATATTTCTAAATATTTTTAAAATCTAAGATTCTTGTTCTTGAATTCCTTCTGTGCATCTCTTATCTGGTCTTTCTTTGCAATAGAATCTCTCTTGTCAAAGTTCTTCTTACCTTTTCCAAGACCAATTTCCATCTTCACCTTTCCCTCTTTCAGATATACCTGAAGAGGAACAAGTGTGTAACCTTTAATTGTAAGTTCACCAGTAAGCTTATTAATCTGATTCTTGTGAAGAAGCAGTTTCTTAGGTCTTAAAGGATCTTTATTGAATATGTTTCCCTTCTCATATGGTGTAATATTCATACCTAATACATACACTTCGCCATTCTCAATCTTGATATAAGATTCCTTAATTGAGCACTTACCTGCTCTGATTGATTTAACCTCAGTGCCGTGAAGTACCATACCTGCCTCGTATTTCTCTTCTATAAAATAATCAAAATAAGCTTTCTTATTGTTCGCTATAAGTCTGTTTCCTGATGCGCTTGTTTTTGATGCCATGTCAGTCTCCATTCTATTCTATGCAAATGCAAAATCAATTGTTCTTAGTATCTTATCGGTGCCTATAACCACAACCTTAACCTTCTGTCCGAGCTTATAACTTCTGTTCCCAAGTTCTCCTACCATCTCATAGTGTTCCTCGTCAAATGTATAGAATCCCTTCATATTATTGATAGAAACCATGCCCTCGATAGTGTTTGGAAGTTCAACATATACGCCCCACGCGGTAACGCCCGAAACAACTCCGTCAAATGTTTCTCCGACAAACTGTTCCATATACTCAGCCATCTTAAGTTTGTCTGTATCTCTTTCAGCGTCTGCCGCACGCCGTTCCATCGCACTCGTCTGTACTGCTACATCAGGCAGTATTGCATCATAATGGTCAGCTCTCTTAGGGCTTAAACCTCCGTGAAGATTCTCCTTAATAATCCTATGAATCTGCAGATCAGGATATCTTCTGATAGGCGATGTGAAATGACAATAATACTTAGCAGCAAGTCCAAAATGTCCTACACATTCAGTAGTATACTTTGCCTTCTTCATAGAGCGGAGTGTCAGTCTGCTTATAAGATTCTCAGCGTCAGAACCCTCTATCTCTGAAAGAAGCTTCTGAATCTCCTTAGGTCTTAAATCATCAGTAAGCCTTAATGTATAACCAAAATTATTAATAAATGTGGCTAATTTACGCATTTTCTCCGGATCAGGATTTTCATGAGTTCTATATAGAAATGGCATATCCTGCCAGAAATAATCTTCGGCAACAGTCTCATTTGCAGCAAGCATGAAATCCTCAATAATCTTGGTTGCTACATTTCTGTCATAAGGCTTAATATCAGTCGGGTGGCCATTCTCGTCAAGTATAATCTTACTTTCTGGGAAATCAAAATCAACCGAGCCTCTTGCAAATCTCTTCTTTCTAAGAAGCTCCGCAACCTCTTCCATCATATGAAACATTGGAACAAGTTCTTTGTACTTCATAATTTCATCAGTATCATTATCTACAAGTATCTTCTTTACACTTGTATAGCTCATTCTTCTGTCTACATTAATAACAGTTTCACATATTCGATGTCCAACAATATTGCCATTTTCGTCAATATCCATAAGGCAGCTGAGTGCCAGTCTGTCTTCTCCCTGATTAAGTGAACATATCCCATTAGATAACTTATGCGGTATCATTGGAATAACGCGGTCTACAAGGTAAACACTCGTACCTCGTTTAAGTGCCTCCTTATCCAATGAACTTCCTTCTGTAACATAATGACTTACATCTGCTATGTGGACACCAAGATGATATATAGGACCTTCTTTTGAGATAGATACTGCATCATCCAAATCCTTCGCATCCTCACCATCTATAGTAACCATCTGAACATTTCTCAAATCAACTCGTCCAGCCTTATCCTTCTCACTGACAATATCAGGAATATCATTAAGTGCTTTCTTAACTGATTCAGGAAACTCCACCGGTAAATCATATGCCTTGATAATAGACATTATGTCCACACCCGGGTCATCTATATGTCCAAGTACTTCTGTGACCTTCCCCTGTGGATTCTTACTCTGGCTGCCGTAATCACTTATAGAAGCAACTACCTTAGAACCTTCAACCGCTCCATTCATGAATTCCTGCGGTATAAATATATCACAGTTAATCTTTGCATTATCAGGAATAACAAAACCATACGTTCTGTTCTTCTGGAATGTTCCTACAACTTCCTTAACCTCATGCTCAACAATAGCAACAATCTTACCTTCAGCCCTCTTACCGCCATTCTTCTCTGTAGTTATCACAACCTTGACTTTATCATGATAGAAAGCATTCATCGTGTCATTAGCCTTGACAAATATATCATCTTCCCTGTCAGGTATTACTACAAAGCCAAATCCCCTGCTTGTGCTTTCAAATGTTCCAACAAGTGCTACATTTTCAGGCTTCATATACTTACCCTTCTTTGATACACCTATTGTTCCATCAGCAACAAGACTGTCAAGCACTTCTATAAGCTCAGAACGCTTAGCTTTAGGAATATCGAGAAGCATAGCGATTTCTTTAGCTTTCATTGGAACATACAGTTCATTATTAAGAATCATATCAGCAAGCATCTGTCTTCGCTGTTTAAATATATCCTTCTCCATATCCCTTATATCCCTTTCTAACCATTAAATATACAGATTCTACCAGATTGCCCGTAAAACAAAAACACTCTTAAGAAATTATCCGTTTCTTAAGAGTGTCCGTAATTTAGAAATTAAAATTAAGTATAACTGCTATAACAACAAAAAGAATTACAAGAATCTTGGTTATCTTAACAAGCTTGCCTTCCATTGAACGACCCTTGTTCTTACCCCAGTATGAATCAGCAGCACCACTAATTGTTCCTGACAATCCGTTCTGCTTACTTTCCTGCATAAGAATTATTATTGCTAAAGCTATACAAATTACTACAAATACTCCCATTAAACCAATTCTTAATACATCTCCGACAGACATATGAAACAATGGAATTATCTTATTCATACCATCCTCATTCCTGCGCATCATGCGCTTTTTATTACATAATTATGCCAATACGGCAACATAGGTCATTCTATCACAAATAAACATTTTGTGCAAGAAAAATTGACAAATTAATTTCAACCACTCAATTAGTTCTTCTTAACAAGAAGAGATTCACCTGTCATCTCAACCGGTTTCTCAAGTCCCATAATTTCAATAAGTGTAGGAGCAATATCGCATAATCTTCCACCCTCACGAAGTATATAATTCTCATCATAATTAACAAGAATGAATGGAACCGGATTAGTTGTATGTGCTGTATGTGGAGCTCCTGTTTCGTAATCAATCATCTTCTCAGCATTACCATGGTCTGCGCAGATAAAGAGAACTCCATCAACATCCTTAACCGCATCTACAGCCTTTCCAACAAGCTCATCAACCTTCTCCACAGCCTTGATTGCTGCTGGAATAACACCTGTATGTCCAACCATATCAGGGTTAGCAAAGTTGATAATAATAACATCATATTTGTCAGACTTGATAGCCTCAACTAAGTCCATACCTACTTCCGGAGCACTCATCTCTGGCTTTAAGTCATATGTTGCAACATCCTTAGGTGAGTTAACGAGTAATCTGAACTCATCAACATTAGGGTCTTCAACACCGCCATTAAAGAAGAATGTAACATGTGCATATTTCTCTGTCTCAGCAAGTCTTAACTGCTTCTTTCCATGATTAGCAAGGAATTCACCAAATGTGTTCTTAATATGCTCTTTCTTGAATGCAACCTTCTTGTTAGGGATTGATTCATCATAATCCTTGAAACATACAAATGTTAATGGAATAAATCCTGTCTTTCTTTCAAATCCTGTAAACTTATCATCGCAGAACGCTCTTGTCATCTCTCTTGCACGGTCTGGACGGAAGTTGAAGAAAATAACGGTATCGTTGTCTTTGATCGTTGCGATCGGTTTGCCATTCTCTGTGATTGCAGTCGGAACGAAGAACTCATCTGTTACATCTTTTGCATAAGACACTTCCATTGCTGCTACTGCGCTCTCGGCAGCCTCTCCTTCACCTGTGGTCAGCACTTTGTATGCTTTCTCCACACGATCCCATCTGTTATCACGATCCATTGCATAGTAACGTCCGGATACAGATGCAACTTCACCTACACCAATCTCTTTCATCTTTGCTTCAAGCTGCTCTACATATTCTTTACCTGATGCCGGTGGTGTATCACGGCCGTCAAGGAAACAATGAACATATACTTTCTCGATTCCCTGTCTCTTGGCGAGCTCAAGAATTCCATAAATATGAGTAATATGACTATGAACTCCTCCGTCAGATACAAGTCCCATCAGGTGAAGTGCAGAATCATTCTTCTTTACATTCTCACAAGCTGCAAGAAGAGCTTTGTTCTCAAAGAATTCTCCGTCTTCGATAGACTTTGTGATCTTTGTAAGTTCCTGATAAATGATACGTCCGGCACCCATATTCATATGTCCTACTTCTGAGTTACCCATCTGTCCATCCGGAAGACCAACAGAAAGTCCGCTGGCATTTCCCTTTACAAACGGATACTCTGCCATCAGTTTATCCATAACAGGGGTATTCGCAAGAGCTACTGCGTTACCCTCTGTCTTATCTCTTAATCCATATCCATCTAAAATCATTAATACGGTTGGTTTTTTGCTCATCTCAATATCTCCTTTGCATTAAGATTGTCTATTTTTTAACTCTACGCTTTATTGTACTAGTTTTAGCACAATTTTGCAAGTCAGAGCTCTGGTCAAATATATCTGAAAATAAGCAGATTTTCGCCTGAATTCATGTGAAAATCACTACAATAAAATCTTATAGTGTCGGAAGCAATTCTTTCATCAGCTTCACACCATGAACGATCGCCTGTTTCTCAAATGTAGGATAGTCCACCTGTGCACTTCCATCTGCCTTATCTGAGATTGCACGAATGATCACACATGGAACGTGATTCAGATATGCACCGTGAGCAATTGCTGCTCCTTCCATCTCAGCACATTTCGCACCAAAATTATTAACAATACGTTCTTTTACTTCTTTTTCAGAAATAAACTGGTCTCCGCTTGCAACTCTTCCTGTAAATGTACGAATATCTGAATTCGCCTTTTTATTTGCTTCCACTGCTTTTCTCACAAGTTCTTTATCTGCCGGAAATGCAAATACATCCATACGCGGCACCTGTCCGACAGGATCTCCCAATGCGCTGACATCCATATCATGTTCTACTGCATCTGTAGATACAACAATATCTCCGATATTGATCTCTGCATCCAGAGAACCGGCTACACCTGTATTGATCAGCTGATCTACCTGATAAAAGTCTGCAAGAATCTGTGTACAAATTGCAGCATTCACCTTTCCAATTCCGCTCTGTACAACAACTGCTTCTTTTCCATAAAGCATACCTTTATAAAACTTCATGGATGCTCTCTCCTGCATCTCGCATTCTGTCATATCCTCGATCAGCAACAATCCCAGCGGCCCCAGAAACAGCCCTGC
>OGDV01000420.1_pt1 | contig 18481 bp, 24 predicted proteins | sample 1570511 | NCBI WGS metagenome assembly OGDV01 (sample SAMEA2582179, study PRJEB24529) | metagenome | reverse complement strand
GAGTGTGGCTCGACGACCGGACAGCGCAGCTGGCCGGGAGCCGAAGGTGTCCAGTTCGGGTGTGCTTTTAAAGCCTTTAAGGGTTAAAAAGAGGCATCACAGCAGGAAGAAGAAGAGAAAGCAGACAGACAGCAGGGATCAAACCGGAAACGTAAGGATGCAGGCTGGAGAGAATATGTTTTTCATGCCGCCGGAAAGAAGCCATGATAAACCGGCGGCATACCAGACGGGGCGTCAGGAACGGAGCTTATTTTCCTTCCTGAACTGCGCAACGCTATACCAGATTGAAGCCAGGAAAGCGAAAACGGTGATCAGGACACGAAATTCGTCACCCGGCTCTTTCCCCTTCAGCATCAGCGTTATGATGATGCCGGCAACGATAATCCACGCAATACCACTCCAGAGGCGCAGCTTATCCGCCACGACATTAATCAGAACAAAAGCAACGGCCAGGATAGCCCCCCACAGAGCCGGAACAGGCTGAAACGGAATAAAAAACAGGTTAATACCGGTTAAAAGCATCACGGCAGCAAACATCAGAGACATACGCACAGATTACCCTCCCTGGACACACTGAGTAAGAAAATCAATTCTGCTGATCCTCGCCCGGTTTATTATATTCGGGCGCATTTGCGCGCGGCAGCTGCTGACTGTTCAGCCGATGTACGCGGAGCCGTTCACGGAAATACTCGCGCAGGTGCTCAGGCTGTTCCCGTTCAACAAGTTCCGGCACGACGGGCTTGCTCATCCTTTCCTGCCAGGCGACAGCAGCGGCCACCTTATCGACGGCAACTTTGTCCTGCTCCTCTTTTGAAAAAGAGGCAATATTCCACTGCGACATACGCAAATTCCGCAAAAGAAGAAAAGGTATTCAGATATTACGCTCTTAATCCTTAACTGGCGACCTGTAGAGGTGAGGCCAGTACGCAGCGCCGCAGGCGTGGCGAACCGCCTCACCGGCAGGCGAAGCCTGCCAGGATTTTCGCGCGGCCTCACCGATCTGTGAAGCCGGGTAAGCTCCCCACAGATAGTGCCGTCTCAGACCTTAAACGGGGCGTCGGGCGCCCCGATGTAGTATCAGTCCAGAGCCGCGTAAATAGCAGCGCATTCGTCATGAGAGTCAATGAAATTCCACAGCTGCGATTCCCGCAGCATCAGGTGGCGTGTCAGGGCAGCATCACCGCGTTCATGGTGCAGCCAGATACGGCGGTTGATCGCCAGCGCCGTAATGATAATTCCGGCCGCATCCGCGCTGACGGACCGATCAAACCAGTTATCCGGGTTAGTCAGATGGAAACGGTCACCGTCAGGCATCATGTAGCCGCCGCCCTCCGGAATACGGATGAAATGCCAGAAGCCTCCGCAGTAATCGGTGATGTGTTTCTCAGCGAGCGCATAGACCTGCATCTCTCCGGCAAGAAAATCGTTACCAAACAGATCCGGCAGGAACGAGAGACGGTCGGACTCCTCAACATTCAGCATGGTTTGACGGGCATGATACATAGCAACCTCCACAGGTTCATAAGATTGCGGCACCGGGTTGTGCCGTGCCGACACGACAGCCCGGCGGAAAGCGGAAGATGCAGGGGCGACACCGGAGGCCGCAGCGCAGAAAAAGCACGAAGCTGATCTGGACGGTTTTCGAGCGAAACCTGAGCGAGAAAACGACGGGAAGAACAGCGAGCATCATCAGTAACCTGCGACCGGGCGAGGATGGCGGCGCCAGCGAACCCTTGCATCTGCAGCGGCCGGGCTAAAGTGAAGGCACGGCACTACCCGAAGCGATGCAGGAGAAACAACATGAGGTCCCCTGTCACGGTTTTCGAGCGCAGGGAGAAAAGCGGAAGCTGGCATCGCGACGCGATGGCTGCGTATAAAGGCCGCAGACCGGAGGGAGGGGGCCGGACAAAGCGGAGCCGGCGGCAAAGACAAGCCGGCGACGTCCTTATCCGGTGTTGATGGCACGGCGCCGGTTTATCAGCTGCCCGTCACCAGGCGGTCCGGGAGACCTCTCGTTCTGAGCTTACCGGCGATCTGGTTTATCACTGGCCACGGAGATACCAATATACATACCGCTTCCCCAGATAATCTGGGAGAGCACAAATAGCCACTGAGGGACGTCAACAATCAACAGCGGAAGAAGAGCAACCGTCACGATTAAAATCAGGCGGCTACCGAATTGCCGGCGCACCGGTTCAGCGGCGTCAACCGGGACGCCTGCATATCGCAGAACCTGCCTTAAACCCGTATTCATAATCACTCCACTCAGAATAAATGCACTGTACTTCAGTATATTACATTTTATTAGATAACGATTCTCCGGACTGGCAGTGATCCTTCTGAAATTTCCCTGTTTTTGCAGGAACAGCAAATGGTTACAGACAACGGCAACAAGATGACTTGAAAAAAAACGGCCTCCGCAAAATAATACTGTATATATATACAGTTTTAAGCGAGGGAAAAAACGATGAAGTTCATTCCTGCAGTATCAGAAGCCAGCATAGTAAAAATTCCTTTGTTCACAGAGCGATGCCCTGCGGGTTTTCCGTCACCGGCTGCGGACTACACAGAGTCTGAACTGGATCTGAATGAGTACTGCATTCACCGGCGCCACTCCACCTATTTTGTCAGGGCGATTGGCAACTCAATGACTGATATTGGCCTCTATTCCGGCGATCTGATGGTCGTGGATAAAGCAGAACAGCCGAGGCACGGGGATATTGTTATCGCGGAAATTGAGGGTGAATTTACGGTAAAACGCCTGCTTCTGACGCCGCGGCCAGCCCTGCAGGCGATGAACCCGGACTTCCCTTCCCTGTACCCGGATCCGGAAACGCTGCAAATTTTCGGCGTGGTGACAGCCTTCATTCATAAAACCCGGAGGGCAGACTGATGTTCGCCCTGGCTGACGTCAACTCCTTCTACGCCAGTTGCGAGAAGGTTTTCAGGCCGGATTTGCGAGGCAAACCTGTCGTCGTTCTCAGTAACAACGATGGCTGCGTTATTGCCCGGAGTGCTGAAGCCAAACGGCTGGGTATAAAGATGGGAACCCCCTGGTTCCAGCTCAAAGAGGCGCAGTTTCCTGAAAAATTGTACGTTTTTTCCAGCAACTACGAGCTCTACGCGAGCCTGAGTAACCGTGTGGTCGCCCTGCTGGAAGAGCTGTCGCCCCGCGTCGAACAATACTCAATTGACGAATGTTTCCTGGATGCCCGGGGAATTGGCCACTGTATGGATCTGGAGGATTTTGGCAGGCAGCTGCGTGGGCATGTTCTCAGTGGAACCGGACTGACGATCGGTGTCGGCTTCGGCGCCACAAAAACACTGGCCAAATCGGCGCAGTGGGCGTCAAAGGAATGGCCACAATTCAGGGGGGTGCTGGCGCTGTCGCCCGATAATCCACGCAGAACGGCAAAATTACTCAGCCTGCAGCCGGTGGAAGAAATCTGGGGCGTGGGGAACCGGATAGCGAAAAAGCTGCACGTTATGGGGATCACCACCGCCCTGCAGCTGTCGCTGACGAACCCTACATTTATCCGGAAAAACTTCAACGTAGTGCTGGAGCGCACGGTACGTGAGCTGAACGGCGAGAGTTGCATTTCACTGGAGGAAGCGCCACCGCCGAAACAGCAGATTGTCTGCAGTCGCAGCTTCGGGCAGCGGATCACCACCTACGAAGAAATGCGCCAGGCCGTCTGCCAGTATGCCGAGCGCGCGGCGGAAAAGTTGCGCGGTGAGCGACAGTACTGCCGGCATATCAGCACCTTCATCAAGACATCCCCTTTTGCGGTTAATGAGCCGTATTACGGTAACGTGGCCACGGAAAAACTGCACACCCCTACCCGTGACACCCGGGACATTATCGCGGCAGCGGTCAGGTCTCTGGACAGGATCTGGCTCGATGGCCACCGCTACGCAAAAGCGGGGATAATGCTCAATGATTTCAGTCCGAACGGCGTCGCGCAGCTGAATCTGTTCGATGACGTGCAGCCACGGCCGCACAGCGATGCGCTGATGAAGGTACTCGACGGCATTAATCATTCCGGACTCGGGAAAGTCTGGTTTGCCGGACGGGGTATTGCGCCGGACTGGCAGATGAAACGGGAGATGCTGTCACCGGCATATACCACCCGCTGGAAGGAGCTGCCGGTTGCCCGTTTCTGACCGTCGAAATGACAGACGGGACTTGCCGCAAGAGCTTACTTTACCGATCATACAGATGACTTGTCTCAGGGGGGAACCATGACAAATATCATTCTGTGTGATGTGACTGCCAGCATCAGCGAACTTAAAAACGATCCGGTGGCCACCGCCAGTGCCGGCGGCGGCTACCCGGTCGCGATTATTGACCGCAACCGCCCTGTTTTTTATTGTGTGCCCGCGGCTCTGTATGAACAAATGCTCGATGCGCTGGACGAAAAAGACCTGGTGCAATTGATAACAGAACGTCAAAACCAGCCGCTGCGTGAAGTGGATCTCAATCAGTATCTGTGATGTGCTCCGGTGCGAGGAGCAAGGAATGTATTAAGCCAATGTTAAGGAACAATATGGGTAGCAAAATTGCAGGTGTGGTTTTCTTATTCTTCGCTGTCTGGGGAATGGCTTCAGTGATTGAATTGCAGTACTGGCGTAACGCTGACACCTATCCTGTCTGGCTGACAAAACATCTCCGGATCTCTCCCGAAAATAACGAAAAGAGCCTGATAAGGATAGAAATGGAAACCTTTGACAAGGTATGTGGTGATAACAGGGGCCTCCTTGCCGTCACCCAAAAACAAAACGGTATGTTTATGCGCTGTGATGATTCCCCGGGATTTTTTTCATGGTTCAGCGGCGTTTATAAAGTCAATTAATCAGATAACGTGTTGGACTTTCAATATGTTACCCACACGGTTATCCCCCGTTGCTGTGGATAATCAATATATTGTGGCTCTGGCAGCTGCTTTTCATACCATATGTTGTATCCCTGATATCCCCTCCACGTTCTATTTCGTAATCGGACAGCGTGACAAACGACACCACAGTGGAAACGCTACTGACGGGATGATGTTCACCCAGGGTCGTAAGAACGGCCGGGACTGGTTACCGGCCGGACGAAGGACCGGCCAACGCGCAGCGACGGCAGCTGGTTTCAAAAATGCTGGCGGAAATCTAAAAATTAAGCCGCACACCCCGCGAAAATTTGCAGATTTCACGGAGCGAGGCTTTTTCAGATCAGGTTTTGCATCTTCACCCTGGCCGCTTTCAGACGGGCCTGCTCACCGTCATCCTGAGAGTGTTCTGGTGAAGCTGTACTCTGAAGCCCTCCTAACGCCTTCAGTACCTCTTTCAAATCGCCTGAGGAGGGTTTCCAGCCTGTTATCGTAGCAATCTGACTAATGACCTCATCCGCATTCAGTTCTCTGGTGAATAGTGCGGTTAACACGGCGGGAATTCGCGCATCAAGCTGATGCATTATCAGGCCGGTTATCAAAGCCTGCCGATATAACTCCCCCCGGTTTTTCCGGGAGACAGTTTCGATTTCAGCCAGTGCAAGACGATCGGCAGAGTCCTCCGGGTGAAGGTACAGCGAAAGTTTTTTCCTTTCTTCGCCGTCGTGCATCGATTACTCCTCCGCTTTGAAGCGTGCAATCGCCTGGACCAGCGCTGTCTGAGGTTCGTCCATAAGAACAACCTTTTCGCCAAGGTGGTTCCATGCCTTACGAACAGCATCGGCAATAAGTGCGGCACCGCCACCGACAATGTATACGCGGTTTACGTTTCGATACTGCAGCAAATCATCAACAACCAGCTCGCCCAGCTTATGTATCGCTGTATCAATGGTATCCAGTACCAGATTTTGTTTAGCAGCCTCATTTACAACCTGCCCCACAAAATCCAGGTTCTCCCTGTTTTTGATCAGCTCGTCAGCAATCATTGGACTGGTATCACTGCTGGCCATTTTCAGTGCAGTGAGCGTGGCTTTCGTGACCATTGATACGCCAATATCAGGATTACCATGTACTGCCGAAACGTCCTCAAACTGGCCAACAATAACCCCGACATCCAGGGTCGTACCACCGAGATCGATAACCAGTGATTTTTCGTACTGACCCACATTGTCAGTAACCAGGCGTGTAAAGACAGCTGGGAGTGATTCAGGCATCACTTCAACGCTTTTAATGGTAAAAGTTACCCCTTTGTTCAGGGTGACTTCCCGCATCAGATTGCTAATTTTTCTCTCAATGTTAAGCGTGTTTTTCTGGCAGTCGGCCGTGTAAAACTCGCTGATAGGTAACGTAACGGTGAGATCTATCTCCTGGGGTTCAATTCCACTGTTCAGTAATGCGTGGTGAACTGCCAGCACGTTTGTATCAGAGTACTGGTACTCAATGTGAGTCGTGCTGATCGCAGCTTCGCTGACCGGGTCGTAAGTATATTTGCGGCCATCGAGCAGATAGTTATAGGTACGACTGCTGCCTAAGCCCTCGACTTTCCAGTTATGGCGAAAAGAGTTCACTGATACCGCACTTTTCAGCGTCTTCCCTTCAAACCAGGCAAGTTTCACGTTTGTAGAACCATCATCGCAAAAAATTTTCATACCTATCTCCATTGATACTCAGTTTGAGTATTCATCTTCACCCCATAACTACTCACATTGAGTAAATACGTTCATAAACCGCAGGTAAGTACTCAAACTGCGTACTTCGCCGGGTCGTTTAATTACTCAGTTTGAGTATTATATCATTTATCTTGCAGCAATCTAGCATTTAGCTAGCATAAATCTTGCTGCAAGATTGCAACTATAAAAAGAATGCAGCAAGATTGCTGCATTCCGGATTAGTATCCCTGTTTTTCCTTATATGCCTCAACTGCTTTTTCCAGAACTTCCACCAGTTTCAACCCCTCACGCTCTGCGATATCCCTGATCTCCTGGTCGAAAGCAGGTGTGACACGTGTTGCAAATGCCAGCGTCCTGTTTGTTTTTCTGGCAGAACGGCCATCGCGGCGGGTATATGCCTCGGTCACTGTTTGCGTACCCACAGGATCATGGTGCACTGGCGATAAGTCCGCCTGCTGTATCTGTACATCAGTGGCAGCGACTGCAGGAGCTATCTCAGGCGCGTTCAGGCTGGTAGCCACTTCGTCGGGGCCAGGGGGTACACCCAGCCCACCACGGGCTCTTTTAGTTTTAAGTTTTGATGCATCAGCCATTACTCTTCTCCAATCTTATCGATGAGCGCCTGGATAAGTTCATCAGCTCTCTCGTTTAAACCTTTATAGCGTGTTTCTGTCACTGCAAGTCCTGAGTTCATCGCTTTTCTGTAAGCTGGCTTCTCAAAAAGACATCCAGCTAAAGTTTCATAACCCGCCTCACTGATATATGCACGAGCATCCAGCTCTTCCGCTTCGGTACCTACACGGCTTAAAGCAAAGACCAGTTTTGAACGTGGCACGCCTTCTTTTACAAGCGCGTTGAAAACTTTAATGGCCGGGACAAGATCGTCAAGGGAAGCCCCCGTTGGCTGGACGATAAGGTCGGCCACCTTAGCAATTTCCGAAGTCCCTTTGCTTGCACGAGCTGGTCCATCAAGAATGAGAAGATCAAACTCGCCGGCAGATTCTATGGCCTGCTTTGCTGTTGAAAATACTTCGACTGAAGCAACCGGTGGTAAACCAGCTGACAGACGTCGGCGGTGCCACTCAGCACTCGTTGCCTGTTCCAGGTCGAGGTCAGCTAATTTTGTTTTGATGCCACAGGCGGATGCTTCACGCGCTAACGCTCTCGCCTTAGTGCTTTTGCCCACACCACCTTTCTGGGAAATAAAACCAACTATCCAGGCCATCTAGCCCCCTTTACTTGCTGCTATCTTGCAGCAAACATTAGTATAAACCTGATTGAGGTTAGGAAAGTAACTCTTCCTGAACAAGATAACAGCTTGCAGCAAGATTGCAATAATCAAAAATCTAGCAGCAAGATTAAATCTTGCAATAAAGGAGAGCGCAGGAATTGACAGACGAACAGTAGTGTCACGTTAACGATAACGAAAGCAGCAAGCTTTATGCAATCTTGCAGCAATAATCAAAGAGAGCTCACTGAGGATTGTATCGATAAATCGGCAATATAGCGGCAAGATTGTAGCAATCACGCAGACATCACAACATGAGCCGAGCGCTAGAAAATCACTGTCTGGAAACTACGTCATTATAAGCCCCGACGGCTGCATGAAGCATGCTAGCAGCAATCTATTTTATTGCTGCTAGCATGCTGAAAGATTGCTATTAGAATCAGGCAGCACTCGCCGCAGCCATGTAACCGAGCGTAGCGAGCGAACTGGCGAGGAAGCGAAGAGGAACCGTACCGGCAGATAGTTCTTACGCTCAGCACAAGAAGAGTTTTCCATCCTCTGTGGGGAACAGGTCAACTTCACGGACGCCCGGTACTGTGGGACGGAGGTCAACTTCGCGGACGGCCCGGACTGTGGGAAACAGGTCAACTTCGCGGACGGCCCGGACTGTGGGAAACAGGTCAACTTCGCGGATGGCCGGGACTGTGGGAAACAGGTCAACTTCGAGGATGGCCGGGACTGTGGGGAACAGGTCAACTTCGCGGATAGCCGGGACTGTGGGAAACAGGTCAACTTCGCGGACGGCCAGGGCTTCGTGAAACACCACATGTATAGGCACACACAGATAGCGTGTTCAGGGCAACAAATGTGACAATCTGCCCTCATTAATTATGTCGAACTTGCCCTCATGTCATATGACTAACTGGAAGAGGGGAAAATCTAGTGTGACAAACTGCACTCATTTAACTGTGACAAACTACCCTCAGGATAGGGTGACAAATTGCCCTCAATTCTGGCTCCACTACCGGTTACAGACAAAAAAACTATGAGTAAGCGCAGGATGCCAGGGAGGGAACAGCAAAACTGTGACAAATCACCCTCAACCTTCCAGATCAAATGTGACGAACCACCCTCAAATCTGTGACAGATAACCCTCAGGCTATTCTGTTGTCATCGAGGTGATATCACGGAAGGAAAATACTATATGAGTCGTCTGGCGGCCTTTCTTTTTCTCGATATAAGAGAGGCGCATAGGTGTCCGGCTATTGATCTCATCAACACTTGCCTGCAGGAAACGACGGCGAAAATCCGGCATACGCTGATAACTTTGGGGTAGTTGGTAGCGCTCCATGATCCAGTCGATTTTCAGGGACACGACACCAGAGCCATCAGGTTTACGGTACTGACACAGGGATTCGTATAAACGCATGGCATACGGATTGGTAATCTCTTTTGTTTCACTGAGCCGGAACTGCGTAAACCGGTTCTGTAGCCCGATGAAGAAGGGAATGAGATAGGGGTTGATATGTACGCTGTAAAGCCCTCTGGATGGACTGTGCGCACGTTTGATAAACCAGGGAAAGGATTCATACCCTTTTTCATCGCCGGCATCCTCTTCCGGGCGATAGAAAACCACTTCCTTGCCCGCAAAACCTTTTAAAGCCTGTCGTATATCCTTACTGGCTTCAGCGGAGGTCAGCCCGAATGTTTCAGCGTATTTAGCAACATGAATTTCGCAGATGCCGTCATGTTCCTGCAGGGAGCCGTCGGATTTTCTGATCTGGTCAACGAACAGATACAGCATACGCTTTTGATCCCTGGAGAGACTATATGCCGCCTCAGTCAGCTCATTTGACTGGACAATCCGCGGGCTATTTTTACGTTTTTTATGGTTTATAACCGCTATTTCCGCCATGACAGGTCCATGTGAAGTGTGACAGGTTTTCAGATTGTCACACTTTATAAAACAGAGTCAACAGGGAGGGATAACTTTGTGAAAAGCAACGCTTCCTGAGGGCAATTTGTCACAGAGTTAAGGGCAACTTGTCACAGAAAGGACGGCTATTTGAGGGTGATTTGTCACACTGAAAGGGCGGTTTGTCACAGATCCCTCTCTGGAACCCGCATGGATAAAGGCCTGTGGGCATTCTAAAAATAAAGATCTAACAACTATTAAAAAAGATCTTATAAAAATATCCCCGTGGATAAGTGGATAACCCCTAGGGGAGGTGATTTTTCAGCCATTGAGCGTATGCAGAATTTATGAGTTCTGTTCCCTGGTGCTTCCTCGCTCACTCGGGGCTTCGCCCTGTCGCTCGGCTGCGGCGAGCACTGCTGGCTCGCTCATATCGGTGGCCAGAAGTTAGACATACAGCCTATTCGGTCCAGTTCTGCTGGCTGTGAGGGTTCAGGCCTAGTATTATAACCATGTGTTCATTAATTGCGCGGTGCTTATGATGGAATATTTCAAGATTTTCAGTACCGGGAAACAACTATGGTGGAGGCAGGACGGGTTTGGATACACCGATGAGCAAGATGCCGGATTCTGGCCTGAGAGTTCTCTGCGAGAGATGGGACTGGATGAGACTCAGACCGCTGTTCGTTTTGTCCCCCCCGCGCAGACACTGGCGCTAATTGAGCGTGGCCTCTATGAGTTTGGTGATCTCTCTCCCATAGATGGATGCACCAAAGGTGAATCTGAGCGGATCGAACTGAGCCGTGAACGTGAGGAACGCTGGCAGCGTGAAATGGACGATATGGAACCCGAATATGTCCGGCCCTACAACCCTGCGTGGATGCACCAGATCCCCGTTGACTGAGCCGCGAATGCGGCTTTTTAACGCCTCTCAAGTTGTTTCATCAGCGCTACCGCATCGGCTTCCGGCATGGCGAACTGCACACGATGCCGCGCAGCAACATCAAGTGCGAACACCTTCGTATAGACTTCCGTCGAGCTAATCGATTTGTGGCCCATCAGGCTCTGCAAAACCTTCAGTGGTATGCCGGCATACAGCATATGCATCGCGTAGGAGTGACGGAACGTATGGGGGGTAACCGGTACTGAGAACGTCACCCCGTCGGCCGCTGCGGCCTCCACCGCTTCGCTAAGCCAGGTGCGCACGGTACGGTCTGTGATCTCCCAGATACGCGCCTTCTCCATTTTGCCGGTGCGCTTGTTTCGTCTTTCCAGTGGAACTTTCAGGGTTGCCACCATCATCTGCAGCTGGCTGACGTAGTGGTGATCGGAAAGCGGAACCAGACGATGAGCCTGACTACCGGCCGGCGCTCGGCCTGCCGTCCTGGCCGCTTTCTCGGTACGCTGCTTGAGCGTGGCCAGCTGCACGAACGGATACGGCGGCGCCAGCGAAAAATCCCCCCGGGTCAGCGCGAGCGCTTCATTAATGCGCGCGCCGGTGTTCCACAGCGTCGCCAGCAGCATCTTGCGGTGAAGATCCGGCACGTAATGGAGCAGGGCGCTGACTTCCGGCGCCAGCAGGTATTTCGGCAGTTCATCCTGCACGAGCGCCATCTGGCGCAGGGCGAGGGCGGCAGGGTAATCGATGGCCACCGGGAGCAATGTTCCGGGAGATGCCGGAGATCCAACTGGAACCAGGTTATTCATAATTTCTGTTAACTTTTTTCTTTGCCGAGAATTTTCTTCGTAATATTACCGGAGTCAGGATGACTAACCAGCCAGCGACGGCCAGCCAGAAAACAGACGAAGTCGCAAACAAAACTACCCCGTCAATGACGGTAGACACGATATTTTCGGGCACAGGTTTCACTCCTCTTCAGTGGGTTGCTATGGAACGGGAACGTTCATGACACCAACATCCAGTAGATAAAGCACAGAAAACCCATCCCCCATCCCCAGAACAGGATCTGGTCGCGGTATTTATCCCGCAGGTTAAAAAAGGGATGTGCCTGCAGGTCAACGAGCTCCTCACTTTGCGAGGCAAGCTCCCTTTCCAGCTCCAGGATTCTTTTCTGCGACTGAGCACACAGGGTAGCCAGCCGGATGACCCCGGCTGCCCGTTGCGCCACCTCCAGGTCTGAATCCCCGCTCTGCGGCAGAGACAGTTTTTCTGCCCGCAGCGGCAGGGCGTCACATTTCTCGTCCGGGAGCTGGCCCCCTTTCCTGTGCAACAGATGATAAAATGGACGATTCTGAAGTGAAGTAATTAACTGTTTTTGCGACCGTTTTTTGCCTTCGAGCTGCACGATTCTTTCCTGCAGCCCGCGATAACAGTCTTCCAGCCGGCGTACCGCGGATACCAGGGGCTCCACCCGGAGCGTTGAACACCTGCCCCGCGGCAACTGCAGTTCGTCTGCCCGCAGCGGCATTGAGCTGGTTTCCCCCGGCGGGAACCGGAACCCCAGCCCGCGCCACAGTCTGCTCCGGCGGATCAGATTGTGAATGTTTTTCTCATCCACGGACGAGATGTCGATTCTTCCGACCAGCGTTTCCGGCGGCAGGGAGCGGGTCCAGAGCACCATCTGCTGCATGATCCAGCTGCCCACCCCGCGACCACGGGGTAAAAATTCTTTCAGCATAAATTCGACACTGAACAGTTCCACCGTGCCGGGCACGAACTTCGCGACAATGGTCTGCGGTGTTCCTTGTCCGTCACCGTACAGCGTCAGGCTGGAGGTGATCGACAGATATGCCCCTGGCGAGTCCTCTGACCCGTAACGACATTCCTCCACCCGTCTGACGACCACAACCACCGTTTCGTCGCCCGTACTCCCCGCCGGGACGGTCAGCAGCCACATGCCGTTATCATCAACAGACGTTTTTATGAAGGTTTCCGTTTTCCCTTCCATACCGGCCTTTTTGTCCCGTTGCGTAAATGTTACTGGCTTAAGGGTTTTTGTGTGAACCGTTCGTTTAAGCTGACCCCACGAAAGCCTGCAGGGCATCCGCTCCGGAGGGCAGTTCATGCTGAGGGTTAAGCTCTGCGGCAATGCTTCGTTTTGACATCCTCGATGTCTTTCAGGGCGGGGAGGCTGTCAAATTCCCCAGAACATCAGGTTTATCGCATTTTTGATGTCATTTTCCCGGTGGCTGAGATCGGCCACTTCCTCCCCGGTGACGGAGGACGTGACGCTGGCCATGTCCGTGGTCATCAGGCGGTAGCTTTCGTCCCCGATGTGCACCACCGGATAGAGTTCACGGGAAACCTTATCCGACAGCAGCCGGGCGCTGGCCAGCGGGATCACCATCCGTCGCCCGGGGGTATCGATGATGTCACTCTGCACATCCACGAACAGACGATAGCGGCTCTCTCTTTTATAGGCATATACCTTAAACTGCATCTCACCAGTCCCTGTTTTCGTCGGCGAATGAACCGTTCATCTCAATAAAGCGGGCAACCTCGGCCATCCCTTCCTGATTTTCAGCCTGCCAGCGTTCGGCACGCAGACGACGGGCCTCATTCTGCATGGCCCTGTTCACCAGGGCGGAGATATTGACGTCTGCGGATTTCAGTAACTGATAACTGTCGCTGTCTATGGTGACAGTGATGCGCTGCTTCATAATGCACTCCGGAATACATACTGATGATATGCATATCAGTATAGCGTAAGGATGCAGCTGACTCACGCCCGCCTGAAACATACTGTTATGTCGCCATTAATTTCATTTCGTGAAATTCATATACAAAATAATCACCTTAGAGATAACAAGCAGCCATACAGCCACGCCGTTAAATTACCTGACGGCTGTTCCGCCCGGATCCGACTTTTCACGTATAACGAAGTTTCCGGAAGTATACCACGGTCAGGGAATAAGCAAAGCGGCGTTTTCCGGTGGTGAGCGGCCGGTCACGGGGCAGGGGAGGGACACAACATATAGCGTCATCGTCAGCTGGGAACACCGCTACATCTTGTGTTGCCGGGCCGCTGCTCGCCGGAGCCGTTCCGGCAGATCCGGAACATGCTTTTTTCGGATCTGCTGAGAGGAGAAGAGGGATTATTGCAGGATAAGCACAAAAAACAGTGAATTGTTGTGATGAGAGGATTATTGCCTGTTAAGCAAAATTAACCACGTAATAACCCTTAAAATAGCAACAATGAGAAAAGCCAGCTTTTCCCCCTCAGCAGCAGCGTGCCGTGAGGGGGAGTAACTACCCGACCAGCGGATGGTTAGCAGTTTTCATTTTATGATGCGTCTTCACCAGGCAAGGCCTGTGAACTGACAGAGTCATTACGGAGTGTAAAGCGGATCTTAATCTGACCACTGAAAACGGCTTCTCCTTCATATTGAGAATGCAACGTCACTTGTAGTGGTTCTCCTTCCACCTCCTTTGCACTGAAAGCGAAAATGCTGTCTCCCTCACTTTTGATTTTGTACTCGTCAAAATAGTTTTTATTCACAAGCAGAGCATCAATAGCATAAAAGTGAGGCCTGATATAGAGCGAACAGCTTTTTTCTTTCCCACGGATCTTTACCTTTCGGTCTTCGTCATAAAACAAAATATCTTCTTTACCCTCGATACTATCTATAGTATTCGCTCTGTACTCATTAAATTGAGTCCATAATCTTTCATCGCCCACAATGAGATAGTCACCTTCCTGGAGTCCATCGTAATCATGGACCACACTCAGAAGTTCGGTGAACGACGCCACATCAATATACCGTTGAGCGGGTTGGCGACTCAGCAAATGTAACAAATCAAGTACGTGCTCGTTGATCAATGCGGAGGCAGGACTTTCTTCAAATCCGTGTAATTTTTGAGAAAATCTGTCAGTCACATCCTGCTTATCCATGGGGAAACGGATGCGTCCCATTATATTACTGTTCTCTACTGGGGCAGAAGTAATATTTGCAAACAGAGAAAACAATAAATTTTTGCTTAAATTTTTAGTGAAAATGTCCGAGATAGTACTTCCAAAGTTATCAAGAACTGTACTGCTGACTGGAGAGTGTATTATTTCTTGCTGAATATGATTGGTAAAAAGGTCCAGATACTCTTGTATCAAGTCAGACACTTTCTGTTGTTTTTCGGTAAAAACATCGTCAGCAACAAAAGCTGCACCGGTCAGTTTATTGATGGCGTTATGCAGTGATGCAAGATTACTTACGATTTTCTGCAGAAATTGATATGGTAATAGATTAGAAGCAACAATTGCTTTCATTTTAGGTGAAACAGAATTTGTATCGCCGCAACGCAATACAGACAACTCCGCTATCTGAGGAATGAGATCCTCAATTCCCCCGAGGCGCCTTCCCAGATAGGTGCGCCCGCTTACCAGGCTTTTACCATGTGCTGATGATAATTTCCTTATAATTTTTCCGGGTGAATTTAATGCCTCATCGCGGTCAGCTTTATTCCAGATAAGCAAACGGATAAAAACGTCGATGATGTCGGAACTTCTGGTCAATTTTTCAGATACACGTTCAAAACCACCGGTATTTTCGACAAGACTCCCGTCAAGCAGAGTGCGGACAGCAAACTGACATTGTGTGTTTTGAAAGGCATCGGATTTGCTAATGATAAAAGCAGCTGTTAAGAGTCGAAGATCGGTCAGAGTATTCTTGTAGAATGAGTCCTGGAGTTGCGAAAGTTCAACCGGTTTTCTTAATGGCGTATTTTCTTGACTGAAAACAATTTCGCCATCCAGAGCTGCCTGTGTAACGACAAACTCCTGCCAGCTGAACAGTGCAGTATTATGACCATCAGCAGACCCCCGGGCAGTATGAAGCCAGCGGTTCATTAAGTCCACAGCCCAGTCGACAGAGTCTGACTCGCCTGACAGCACTGCACATGCGACTATGTCGGGTAACGTGAACAGGTGCTCTTTCAGAGTGTCATGGTATAGCTGCTGACCACCGGTTTTTTTGGATATGTATTTCAGATCATCAGTCCACCCTTCCCAGATTTCGACAAAATCCCTCAAAAGGGCCTCGTAGCTCTGACGCTGGGTTAAATCAAGCCTCCCCGTGTTGGCATGGCCCCAGCGCACGAGGATGTCCCAGGAATAAAAGGTATACCTCAAAGCAAGCTGTATTTCTTTGAAGGAAATGCTTTCTCTTTTAGAACACAGCATTCCTGGAACATTCATACACCTTGTATAAAACCGCTCAGATACATCAATGCGTATAACTGCCTGCCGGAAAAGCTGATAAAGCTCTGTATATAATTTATCAGTAAAACTTCGATCCCAAAAAATGTCATCTGCTAATAACAAAAGATTATCCGCCTGCTGCCCTTGCCTGAAATTAAATCCGTCCGTAAAAGTTGTTATGTCACGACAGAATCCATCAATAGCCTCGTCAAAAGCATTGATATCAGCACTGGCTAACGCATCTATGGTATCACCTAAAACTCCTTTGATTATTCTGTCGGTGGCGATATGACGTTTGGTAACGATACCAGTGCGGAAACAACGTGTTAATAAATTTACCAGAACATGGTCTGACTCGATATTTTTAATTTTAAACAAGGGTAGTGTTTCGAACTCCACCTTGCTTTCGAGCTTCGAAAATAACGCAACTGTTACTTCTTTTTTCTTAAAACGACCATACATATTTATAAGCCAGAGAATAATATTCAATGGCCGCACATAGATATCTTTAATGACTTCCTGCTTTGAAGATTCAGTACTGATAACTGAGTAATCTTTTTCGAAAGAATAATCCTCAAAGGTCAGGTTGCTGTATTTATTATTTTTGATAATTTGGCATTCAACCGGCTTATTTAAAAAAATGTTATGCAGTTGACTTCTCACATGCGTTGATAAGATGTCGGCAGTGAGATAACGTAACACCATTCTTTCGCGTTTTTCATCATCAAGGACACAGAGGCTTTGCACAAAGAACCAGACAGAAAGCGCAATGTTAAGCAACATCCATATAATACTTATTCCACAAATAATCGCATAGTTATAGTTCCCGACGAATGTCCTCAGCAATAATCCGCAGAGCATGAAGCCGGAAAGGCATAACCCGCTCAGACCTGCCAGCATGAACCCGGAATAAGTCTGATAAGCTGCGTGTACGATTTTCTTGGCAGATTTTTTCTGAAATATAACACTGACAAGGCCAACGACCATGGGATACACAATACCTATAATGGTAAGTTGTCCCCCCAGGAGGTTTATCTGGGCGTCAAGCAGTGTATTCCATTCAGGAAACCACTCAGCTACAAATGGCTTGATATTCCCTTTAGCTGAGACCATCACAATGAAAATGGCTGCAAAAAAAGATATCAGCATAAACATTGCTTTTACGTAATACTTTGAACCATAGACCAGTATTTTTTCAAAGCCGTTCCATTTCAGTGCCATGTAAGATTGATTTACATGAATGTTGTCACGGATGAACTTATCTGTCTGGTAGCTAATGCTGTCTAGGATTTTTTTAAGCATATCGGCTCATTAATATAAATATTATTTTTTATATACTGTGATAGAGAAAGGTCATATGAGTCAGTCACTTTAGCATCACACGCCTGGATTTTCTTCCATCAAACACACTGTTAGGCAGCTTCCGCATTCGTCTGTTTGGCTCATCACTCACGGCAGACTGTAACGATGTGTCGGGGAGTAATTTTCCGGTTTAGCCAGAAATCGGATCTGCACGGCGGGAAACGCGCAAAGGATATGATAATCAAGCCAAGTACATAAAATCATACTTAATGTGATATTTATCATTAATCATAAAATCATATCTGATATGATGTTTTCTAAATGTGATGTAAATTATACGAAGTATGATTTTTGATTAAACCGGACATGTTCAGACGGAGTGTGCAGGATGTATGAAGATATGTTGTTTTCGCTCAGCTATGAGCAGATGACGCAGATGGCAGAAGAGGAAATAAAGCAATGCGATTTTCGCAGGGATGGCACCCATTATGTCTGGGAAGTGAACAAGGCTCATGACATCCTCCGCTTCTGGTATCTCCTGGCGCTGCGTGGACACACTGGCCTGGCCACAACACGGGTCGAAGCAGACTATAAACGGCTTAAAACGCTCATTTCCCAGAGGAATGAGGGACAATGATGCGGGAAAAAGCCCGACGTCCGTCGCCGCTGCAGCGGCGGGTGCTGATTGTGCTGTCCGCCCTCGATGCAAAACGTCCGGGGCCGGTGGCGACGCGGGATATCGAGCGGGTGCTGGAGCAGGGCGGGGATGCCCCGGTGTACGGGCCGAACCTGCGCGCCTCCTGCCGGCGCATGGAAGCCGCGGGCTGGCTGCGCACCCTGCGCGCCCCGAACCTGCAGCTGGCCGTCGAGCTGACGGAGGCCGGTCGCGGCATTGCAGAACCGCTCTTCCAGGCAGAACGCGAGGCTGAAACGGCACGACAACGACTGACAGACGTCCGGCGTCTGCCGTTACGCCAGACGGCTGCCGGTGACGCGGTGGAGCTGCAGCTGGGTGACGGTCATTACTCCCTGCGGGAAGCGGCCTACGTGATCCGTCTGGACGGTACCACCTGCCTGCAGCTGACGGATGCCGGCGGCATACGCCGGATAAAAGAGGGCGATCCCCTTCAGGTGGCCAGCTGGTATCAGACCTGTTTTGATGCAGGCCTGCCGGTCACCGTCCAGGTGAATGAGAGCCGGGACTGATCGCCACCACACAAGGAATATGAGCATAAAATGAAAGTCACTGAACCCGGGCTGAATAAGCTGATCGATAACCTGAA
>OGDV01000402.1_pt1 | contig 19910 bp, 20 predicted proteins | sample 1570511 | NCBI WGS metagenome assembly OGDV01 (sample SAMEA2582179, study PRJEB24529) | metagenome | reverse complement strand
GATGAAGTAAAAAAAATTGAATATGAGGCAAATAAGAAAAACGGGGATTTTGAGACTATTCATAGAATTCTGTTGGAGAAGAATCATTCAATAGTCGGTGAGGCAGATAACAAAGAGGGAGAACATGTATTTGTTGTTCAACATGTATATGGAAAAAGCATTGATTTTATGTTATATAGTAATAAATATAAAACAATAAGCAATCACCCAAGAATAATGGCGACATATGTTAATATTTATAATGAAGATTCATATGTGAGAATTGATGATATTATAGTGGAAGAAAACAATGTAGGAAACGGTTCAATCTTGATGCCGTATTTTATAGACTATTGCAAACGTTTTACAGACGCAAAAAAGATTACTGGTTGGTTATCACCCGTTGATAGCGGACATTTTTCTCGCTCAACTCATTTTTATAAAAAACATGGATTTGAAGTAAGCTTAAATTTTAAAGGAATTTCTGGTAGTGTTGAATATAAATTAAGAGATGAGAACACATAGAGATACAATTTGCAGAATTTAAGAGTTACATATAGGGTAAACATGCAGATTATTTACTGAGGCAGGAGTTTGAAGTTGTTAAAAATATTTAGGCTGTTCAGGACTTTCCGTGTGTTTCGAGTTTTAAATCATTCAGATACTCAAAAAACATTCAATTTTTTTTAAAATGTCTTTCATAGGCAAAAAGAATCTTTGACTGTTGTATGTGTTCTGGCTGTTGGATATATATATTTATTTCAGCACTTGTTATATTTAATGTAGAACCAGAAACTTTTAATAACTTTTTTGATGCTATATATTGGGCTATAGTATCTTTTACAACAATAGGTTATGGAGACATATATGCAGTTTCGATGGCAGGAAAGGTTATTATGATAATATCATCAGTGTTTGGATTGCAATTGTAGCATTGCCGGCAGGCATAATAACAGCAGGATATATGGTGGAGTTGAATAAAGACAAATGATAGTGCACAAATCAACCATCCGAGTAGGAATAACAGAGGGGGGTTCGCATGATTATGCCTTCTTTTATGAGAAAGTTAAAAGAAATGTACAATGATTATGACATTAGAGGTGTTATTGGTAATGCAGAACAGTTGCGAAAAATGCTTGAAAAAGGCGAACTGGATATTGCATTTAGCGGGATTTAGCCACTGGATCCTGAATGTATAGAAAAGGAATTATTGTTTGACAAGAGACTTTATCTTGTGGTAAGTGTGCGAAATGATGTAAATACTTGTCCTATTGGTTGATGTATTTGTTAAAGGTGCAGAAAAGCTGCATGTATAGATATAATGAAACTGGTTGATTTCATGAGATTTTAAGGAGATTATATAATATAAAAGATTGGAGTGAAAAGCTTGGTATATAACGAATTTATTAGGTGTGAAGTCTGCGGATGTATAACAAGAATTAGATTGCAGGTTGGATGGCTTGATGAGCATCCTGTTGCTGTAACTTGCGGAAAATGTGGTATATCATTAAAAGGAAAAGTAAAGATTGGACAAGATACCTTGGGGCTTAAATTTGAATTTGAAAATGCTGAAAGAGTTAATGCCGCTCCAACAACTATTCCAGATTATGTAGTAGAGTGTTCAGGAGAATTCACAACAATTAAGATGTGTGATGGATGGTGCCTACAGGAAAATCTTATTACACCATTTATAAGATATCAGCAGAAAAGTGGTAATTTTGATAATTATAAGAGTTTTGGAAATAGTGTGAATACGCTAAAACAAACGGCTAGTATATGGCCTCAATATAAACGTGTTTTACAATTGTATAAAGATGGAAATCAAGAATATCTTAAACAAGAGATAAAGAAACTATTTCCAGAAGAATATATTATGTGTAGAAATGAACTTGAAATAATGAGAGCAGTTCGCATGATTGAAGTTCATGGATTCCTGTCACCGCTAAAACCAGTCATATTGGATTTTCCACAAATTGGATCTGATATTCTGAAATTAGATAAAGAAAAAATGAATTGTCTTATAGAATATCTTAATACACACGATGGATATTCTTTAAAACAGATGCAGGAACAGATTAATACTCTATTAGGCGAGTTTATAGTGGCTTATCCTTATTTGATTCCAGCTTTGTCGTTACAATTTTGTGATGAAGGAAGTGTAGATTTTGAACTGGAGGGGACTACAACAAGTACTTATGAAGATGTAAAGCAGTTTTATTTAGATACATATGAGACTTTAGGAAATCTTCTGATTATTCCAGCAGCGATTGATAATATAAAAAATAGAGGTGATGCAAATAACTTTATTGAAAATGATGCGGGAATTGTTTCTTTGAATAAATTTATAACTGCAAAAAAAGGTAATAGATTTCATTTGTATAATAGGAATGAACTTTATATGCGTACAATAGATGTAAAGTATAATCAAAAACTTCGGAATGCAATAGGGCATAATGATGTTGAGTATGAAACGGTAACTCAAAAAATAATATATATTCCAGATCCCAGAAAGAGAGAGAACAAACTGTCTGAATATTTGCTTGAATTTGAAATTGAAGCATTAAGTATGTTTCAAGCAATTTTGGTTATTTCAGAATACCTTTATAGGTTAAGAGAATTAGAATTGCTTGCTAAAGGGGTAGTACCTTTGCTAGTTGAATTTCCTATAAAGGAAAGAAGAAAGATAAAGATTTATCCTAATGAAAAATGTCCATGTGGTAGTGGACTCAAATATAAAAAATGTCATGGAAGACTCTAAAAACTTTAGTAGTAAAAATTGGTATTTTATTACTAATAGATAATAACAACATGCTATGGATGGTATTAGGGTAAACGTCGACATATAAAAAGTACGATACATATAGTATTATTATAAATGATGTTTTAGAGTTTAAATATAGAAAAATTGTGTGTAATCACTCCGTTTCTGGTGTTTGGGACGGAGTGATTTATTTTTGTCTAAATTGAAAAAATCACGTTTTCGTGATATGATTTTATCATATCTGTTAACAAAATAATGGAGGGATAACATGGCTGTAAGTTATAAAAAATTATTCCAGTTATTAAAAGAAAAAAATATGACGAATGTACAGTTACAGCAGGAGGCTGGTTTCTCCGCAAATATTGTAACACGGCTGAAACGTAGCAGTTATATTTCACTCGAAAGCATAGAGAGTATATGCCGTGTTCTGAACTGTGGTGTTGACGATATTCTGGAATTTGTACCAGAGGATAACGGAGGAAAAGAGAATGGTTGATACTAAGAAGGAACAGGAACGTGATGAATTGCACCGTGCGATATGGGCAATTGCAGATGAACTTCGAGGAGCAGTTGATGGTTGGGATTTTAAGAATTATGTTCTTGGCACAATGTTCTATCGCTATATTTCCGAAAATTTGTGTAATTATATAAACAGCGGTGAGATTGATGCGGGTAACACTGATTTTGACTTTGCAAAAATGCCTGACGAGGAGGTAGAAGAAGCAAGAGAAGGACTGGTAGAGGAAAAAGGATTTTTTATCCTTCCGAGTGAACTTTTCTGTAATGTCCGTGCTAATGCTGCGAACGATGAAAACTTAAATGAAACACTGGAGAGTGTGTTCCGTCACATTGAGGAATCAGCGAAAGGCAGTGAGGCAGAGAGCGATTTTGCAGGACTGTTCGATGACTATGATGTAAACAGCAATAAACTGGGTTCTACGGTTTCAAAGCGTAATGAAAAACTTGTAAAGCTGCTGAATGGTGTAGGTGAAATGAATCTGGGAGATGTGAAAGATCATTCCATTGATGCCTTTGGTGATGCGTATGAGTATCTTATGACTATGTATGCATCGAATGCCGGAAAATCTGGTGGAGAATTCTTTACTCCAGCAGATGTGTCCGAACTGCTCACACGTCTTGGAACTGTAGGGAAAATGGAAATCAATAAAGTATATGATCCGGCTTGTGGTTCGGGTTCATTGCTTCTGAAAGCTGAGAAAATTCTTGGGAAGGACGCTATTCGTAATGGATTTTATGGGCAGGAGATTAATATCACAACTTACAATCTGTGCCGTATTAATATGTTCCTGCATGATGTGGGATTTGATAAATTTGATATAGCATGTGAAGATACATTGATCAGTCCGCAGCACTGGGATGATGAGCCGTTTGAACTGATCGTGTCTAATCCGCCATACTCTATCAAGTGGGCGGGAGACGAAAATCCATTGCTCATCAATGACCCTCGTTTTGCTCCGGCTGGAGTTTTAGCACCTAAGAGTAAAGCGGATATGGCATTTATTATGCACAGTTTATCATGGCTTGCATCCAACGGAACTGCTGCCATCGTATGTTTTCCGGGAATCATGTACCGTGGTGGTGCAGAACAAAAAATCCGTAAATATCTGGTAGACAACAACTATGTGGATTGTATTATTCAGTTGCCGAGTAATCTTTTTTTTGGTACATCGATTGCAACCTGTATTATGGTAATGAAAAAGAATAAGACGGATAATAAAACTTTGTTTATTGATGCCACAAGCGAGTGTGTGAAGGTGACCAACAATAATAAGCTGACACCAGAGAATATTGACCGTATTGTAGATGTATTTGCTAAGCGTGAGGAAGTGGAGTATTTTTCACATTTGGCAAGTTATGAAGAAGTATCCGTTAATGATTATAATTTATCTGTATCCACTTATGTTGAAGCTGAAGATACCAGAGAGAAAATTGACATCGTGAAGCTGAATGCAGAAATTAAGGAAATTGTTGCTCGTGAGCAAGTGCTTCGTGATGAGATTGATAAGATTATCGCAGAAATTGAGGTGGACGCATGAGTAAATTATATGAATTAATTGAAAAAATGTGTCCTAATGGGGTAAAGTATTTAACGTTAGAAAAAATTACATCTGCGATAAATATAGGGATAAACCCTAGAAAATTTTTTAAATTAAATCCGGATGATGCTACGGGATTCTATGTAACTGTTCGTGAATTGAATGGACTCAAGGGTGTTAAACAATATGAAAAGACAGATACAATTAATGATGAAGCAATCAGAGTTATAATGGATAGAGCTAATATTGAAAAAGGTGATATCCTATTTTCTAATACGGGAACAGTTGGAAAAATGGCAATAGTCATTGAAACGCCTGAAAATTGGGGAGTTAACGAAGGAATATATGTGATTAAGCCATTATGTAGTTTGGTTGATAGTAGATTTTTATATTATTATCTTTCAGGTAAAGAGGCTTATAATCAATATAGTAAAAAGTTTACTGGTTCAACATTAAAACATGTTACTCAAAAAGCTCTGCTTTCTATGCAGGTTCCTGTACCTCCTCTGGAGATACAACATGAAATAGTCCATATTTTGGACTCTTTCATGTTACTTACAACAGAGCTTATAGCCAAGCTTACAGCAGAGCTTACAACTCGGAAGAAACAGTATAATTTTTATAGAGATAAACTTCTGACTTTTGAAAGTGATATCCCATTACTTCCAATTAAAGAAGTAGTGAAAAAAAGCTGTGCAGGAGCAACGCCTGCTAAAGGTAATTCTGAGTACTATGAAGATGGAACAATCCCTTGGATAAGAACACAGGATGTACGTTTTAATGAAATTACAAAGGTAGATTCATTCATTACAGAAAAGGCAGTGGAAGAAACTGCGGTAAAATGGATTCCAGAAAACTGTGTTATTGTTGCTATTTCCGGAGCAACAGCGGGAAGATGTGCAATTAATAAAATTAAGGCGACAACAAATCAGCACTGTCTTAATATGCAAATTGATGCTGAGAAAGCATTATATAAGTATGTATATTATTGCATTTGTAGCAAGCAGGATGAGCTCATTTCAAAAAAGCAAGGTGCCAGAGGTGATTTGAATACATCGTTGATATTAAGAACAAAAATTCCAGTTCCAAAGCTTGAAATTCAGAAGAAAATAGTTGATGTTCTAGATAAATTTGAGTCCATTTGCACTGACCTGAATATTGGCTTGCCAGCAGAAATCGAGGCACGCCAGAAGCAATATGAATATTATCGTGATTTGCTCTTGACATTTGCTGAAACAGGCAGCATGCTCATGACAGACAGACAGACAGACAGACAGACAGACAGACAGACAGACAGACAGACAGACAGAGCTGAGCGCAATTAAGCTCATTCAGTATGTGTTTGGCTATGTTATACTGCCGATGGGAAGTCTATTTGATTTCCGTAATGGCTTGAGCAAAGGAAAGGATTTCTTTGGTTCAGGTATTCCTTTTATCCGATATACTGATGTTTATAATAACAGATTTCTTAAGGGAGAGGATATTACCGCACTGGTTGAATGCACTCCTGCAGAAATTGAAAAGTTGGGAGTTCATCGTGGAGATGTGTTTTTTACCAGAACATCAGAGACAGCAGAAGATGTTGGTTGGTCATCGGTAATGCTTGATGATATTGGTGATTGTGTATTTAATGGATTTACGATTAAGGCAACTCCAAAAACAAATTATCTGTTGCCAGAGTATTGTGCATTTTGTTTTGCTACGGAAGATTTCAGAAAGTATGTTACAAGTAATTGTGCATTTACAACCAGGGCATCCTTAACAGGAAAAACGATTGCAGAGTATCAACTTGCTATTCCGAGCATAGAAAAACAGCAAGAGATTGTGAATGTGTTGAATAAATTTCATAGTATTTGCAATGATCTGTCCGCAGGACTTCCGGCAGAAATTGAAGCACGTCAGAAGCAGTATGAATATTACAGGGATAAGCTGTTATCCTTTAAAGAATTACCAAAGTAAGGAGGCGAGGATGTGCCGTACTTTAATATTGTAGCGGAGACATCGGAGAATACCGTTGTCACAGAATATGAGCCAGTCAAGAAGCGTTCTGACAGTTATCAGAGCGAGGCAGAACTGGAACAGGAATTTATTCGTCTACTCTGTGAACAGGGATATGAGTATTTGCCTATTCACACGAAGAAGGACCTGATTGCTAATCTCCGTAAGAAATTAGAGGAACTGAATAACTATCAGTTTTCAGACACAGAGTGGGACGATTTCTTCAAAAATACAGTTGCCAATCCCAATGAGCATATTGTAGAAAAAACACGCACCATACAGGAAGATAATGTCAAAAATTTAAAACGTGATAATGGCGAAACCAAGAATATTATGCTCATAGATAAAAAGAATATTCATAATAACAGGCTACAGGTCATCAATCAGTATGTGATTGGTACAGAAAATGGTGCGAAGCATGACAACCGTTATGATGTTACAGTATTAGTGAACGGTTTGCCTCTTGTGCATATTGAACTGAAACGTAGGGGTGTTGCCATCCGTGAGGCTTTTAACCAGATTAATCGATACCAGAGGGATTCTTTCTGGGCAGGATGCGGACTATATGAGTACATTCACATTTTTGTCATTTCCAATGGTACAAACACAAAGTATTATTCCAACAGTACCAGACGGAATGCGGAAAAGGAACATGAGAAGCGGGGAGCAAGTAAGACCAAGACCAGTAACAGTTTTGAGTTTACCTGCTTCTGGGCAGATGCCAACAATCGTGTGATTCCTGATCTGATTGATTTTACAAAGACTTTTTTCGCAAAGCATACGATTCTGAATATCATTACAAAGTACTGCATTTTTACATCCGAGGATATGCTGATGGTCATGCGTCCGTACCAGATTACGGCTACGGAGCGGATTCTCAATCGTATCGAAATTGCTAATAATTATAAGAAGTACGGCAGTGTCGAGGGTGGTGGTTACATCTGGCATACCACAGGTTCCGGCAAGACGCTGACTTCGTTCAAGACGGCAAGACTGGCATCGAAACTGCCATATATTGATAAGGTACTGTTTGTGGTTGACCGCAAAGATCTGGACTACCAGACCATGAAAGAATATGACCGTTTTGAAAAAGGTGCGGCCAACAGTAATACCTCGACAACGATATTAAAACGGCAGTTGGAAGACCCGGACGCACACATCATTATTACTACAATCCAGAAACTGGCTACATTTATAAAAAAGAATCCGGGGCATGAAGTGTATACGAAACATATCGTTATTATTTTTGATGAGTGCCACCGTAGTCAGTTTGGAGATATGCACACTGCGATTGTGAAGAATTTCAAGAAATATCATCTGTTTGGATTTACAGGAACACCGATTTTCTCTGTTAATTCCGGCAGAGCCAAGAATCCAGAATTCTTTACTACAGGTCAGACCTTTGGAGACCAGCTCCACAGCTACACGATTGTGGATGCTATTAACGATAAAAATGTTCTTCCATTTCGGGTGGATTATATTAAAACAATGGATGTGGAAGAAGAAATCACAGATGAGATGGTCTGGGACATCAACCGTGAAAAGGTTATGATGGCTCCTGAGCGTATTCGAATTGTAACACAGTACATACTGGAACATTTTGACCAGAAGACCTATCGTGGGGATAAAACTTACATATATAATACGCTGACTAATATTGCGGAGGTGGCTTCTGCCAAACGGGATGAGGTAGAGGAAATCAAGCAGAAACAGCGTATCAGTGGTTTTAATTCTATTTTTGCAGTATCGAGCGTTCCGATGGCAAAACTGTATTATCAGGAATTCAAAAATCAGATGGCAACAGACCCGACAAAAAAACTGCGAGTTGCAACCATTTTCAGTTATGGTGCAAATGAGGAAGAATCAGATGGTATTCTGGATGAAGAAAATTCAGAAGATACATCTGCACTTGATCAGCCATCCAGAGAATTTCTTGAAGAAGCTATCAAGGATTATAATGAAATGTTCCATACAAATTACGATACCTCAAGTGATAAATTCCAGAATTACTATAAAGATGTGTCGCTTCGCATGAAGAACAAGGAGCTGGATATTTTGATCGTAGTAAATATGTTCCTGACAGGTTTTGATGCCACAACCATGAATACGTTGTGGGTAGACAAGAATCTGAAAATGCACGGATTGATACAGGCATTTTCCCGTACCAACCGTATTCTGAATTCTATCAAGACCTTTGGAAATATTGTATGTTTCCGAAATCTGCAAAAGCGTGTGGATAGTGCTATTTCCCTGTTTGGAGACAAGAATGCCGGAGGGATTGTTCTATTGCAGAGCTTTAAGGATTATTATTACGGATATGAATCTGTAGATGGCAAGCCAATGCCAGGATATGTGGATATGGTGGAAGATTTGAACAATAAGTTCCCTCTGTCAGACCCACAGATTGTCGGAGAGCAGAATCAGAAGGATTTTATTGCTTTGTTTGGTGCGATTCTTCGTATGAGAAATCTCCTGCTTTCCTTTGACGAGTTCAAGGGGAATGAGCTGATTTCCGAACGTGATTTACAGGATTATCTTGGTCGTTATCAGGACTTACGTGATGAGTGGAAACGCAAGCGTCAGGAAAGTACGGATATTACAGATGATGTAGTATTTGAGATTGAACTGATCCGGCAGATAGAAATTAACATCGATTATATTCTCATGCTCGTAAAGAAGTACCATGATACCCATTGCGAAGACAAGGAAGTTCTGATTACCATCAATAAGGCAATTGATGCCAGCCCGGAACTGCGCAGCAAGAAACAGCTCATTGAAACTTTTATTGCAGGAATCAATGATGTGGATGATGTCATGAATGAATGGCATGAGTATGTGGTGGAACAGAGAGACTATGACCTTAATGCGATTATTACGGAAGAAAAGCTGAAGCCGGAAGATACACGGAAGTTCATGGAGAATGCGTTCCGTGACGGAGAGATCAAGACAGCAGGAACGGACATAGATAAACTTATGCCACCGATTTCACGCTTTGGCGGTGGTGGCAGAGCCAAGAAGAAACAGGGTGTCATTGACAAACTGAAGACTTTCTTTGAAAAGTATTTTGGTATTGGTGGTTCGTCTACCTTTACTGAGCTGGAGCATAAGACAGTGACTTATGACCTGAACAGTCGGGAAACGCTTTCGATGGTAGCAGAACCTAAAACACCATACGGAAAACAGTAATAAGTTGATTTAATAATATGCGAAGTAAGCCTTAATGTTGTTTTCAAAAAGTTGTTTTGGTATGTCGTGGCAAACTTGGCATAAGTATATGAAGAATTTTGTCGCAATTAAAGTGACAGAAACTATAAAATATTAATATAATTGGGAGGTACAAAAAGAAGGTGGCATCCATGCATAAATCAACTATCCGAGTAGGAACAACAGAGGGGTGTTTTCGCATGATTATGCCTACTCTTATGAGACAGTTTAAAGAAATATATAATGATTATGACATCAGAGGCAGAATTGGCAATGCAGAACAGTTGGGGGAAATGCTTGAGAAAGGCGAACTGGATATTGCATTTAACTGAATTATGCAGATAGCGCAGGAGAATCTAGCAGCGTGTTTCAGCTTGTCCATGTATCTGCCACATTTGCACGAATTGAACTTATCTAATGACAATAAACTGCTGGTATTTCCTATAAAAGATTTGATCGAAACCAATCCGGTATACATACTTAACAATAAGGATAAAGCGTATGTTGAAGGAACTGATGAGTTAAAAGATTTGTTGAAAAATGCGGTGAATGACCTTGAAGTTTCTGACAGGTAAGGAGGATTTTCATGAGCAATATTATTGTTTTGTCAGGCAGTCCGCGTAAGGGTGGCAATACTGACCTGTTGGTTGACGCATTTGTTAAAGGCGCGGAAAAAAATAATAATGTAGAAGTCATTTCGGTGGCGGATTATAAGGTTAATCCATGCATTGGCTGCAATTCGTGCTTTGACAGGACGGGGCATGAATGTTTTCAGCAGGACGACATGCAGGTGGTTTATGATAAGTTAAAATGTGCTGATGTGATTGTGGTTGCTTCACCAGTGTATTTTTATGGAGTGAGTGCGCAGCTCAAAGCAATTATCGACAGGTTACATACTCCTATGAGAAATGATTTCAAAGTCAAGAAGCTGGCGTTGATACTTGTTGGAGCAGCGGTTTTGCCGGAATTGTTTGATTCTATTAAGATACAGTATCAGCTTGTGCTTAATTTCTTCAAACTTGAAGATGCGGGAATGGTGCTGGTCAGAGGTGCTAAGGATAAAGGTGATGTCAGTAACACTGATGGGCTGGATGAGGCTTATCGGTTGGGATTGGCAATGGAGGGATGAAATAATAAATTAAAAGTAACATTATTATGTATGGAGGGGATATGTTTCCAATAATTGATAAAAGAGAAATTGGAATTAATATAAGAAAAATCATGGATTGTCAGGGACTGACGGCAAAAGATGTTTGGGAATAATAAGATTGAATGAATTACAAACTCAATGACAAATATTAAATACACCGTTAGAATATTAGTAGGAATAGTATTCTAATGGTGCATTTTTGTTCGGTGGATATATATTTAGAAAAGTGGTTTGGTATGATTACATTAAAAGAACAGTTTACAACTTTTGCAGGAATAATAAATTTAATGGATTAAACTCGTGAATGGTGCTTAGGATAATATTACTTCATGGACGCCATTTTAATTTTAAAAACGCAAGCTGCAGGTATATGATGACTTTGAACATAACTGACATTATTGTCAAAAATATTCAATAAGGAGTCCGATATTAACATTTATTGTTTGATGATCTGGTGATGACGGAGCAGTTGTTTCCACATTTGTATAAAGTGCAAGAAATTGCAGAGAAAAGAGTGGAAGTCATAATGGATGGATTGCCGGAAAAGAATCCGGTACCGGCAAAATAAAGGAAATATTACCTACGAATATTTGATATTTTGCCGATGATGTAGTATACTATATCATAATAAAGTATAAATTTAGATTCAATTTATAACGGAGGAGAGCAGATGCGATACCTTTCAGTTACTGAAATAGCGAAAAAATGGGATGTGTCGGAACGTAGTGTCAGAAATTACTGTGCTCAGGGACGAGTAAACGGAGCGTTTCTTACCGGCAAGACTTGGAACATTCCTGAAAATGTAGAAAAGCCAGAGCGTTCCAATAAAAAGAAAGAGCAGCCAATTACATTGCTAGATATTCTGCAGGAGCAGAAGGCAAGTAAGTATTCCGGTGGTATTTATCATAAGACACAGATTGAGTTAACATATAACTCCAATCATATTGAAGGCAGCCGCCTGACCCACGATCAGACCAGATATATCTTTGAAACCAATACCATCGGTGTAGAAAAAGATGTGCTGAATGTGGATGATGTGATTGAAACAGCAAATCACTTCCGCTGTATAGATATGATTATTGATAATGCTAAGAAAGCTCTGACAGAGAAGTTTATGAAAGAACTTCATCTGGTCTTGAAGAGTGGTACCAGTGATTCTAGAAAAGATTGGTTTGCCGTAGGCGACTATAAAAAGATACCGAATGAAGTCGGTGGTATGGATACAGCACTTCCGGAAGAAGTTGCCGATAAGATGAAAGCTCTGCTGACAGAGTACAACGGAAAAGAAGAAAAGACTTTTGAGGATATTCTGGATTTCCATGTGAAGTTTGAACGCATCCATCCATTCCAGGACGGCAACGGTCGTGTGGGCAGATTAATTATGTTCAAGGAATGTCTGAAATATAATATCATTCCGTTTATCATCGAGGATAATCTGAAGATGTTCTATTATCGTGGATTGAAAGAATGGAACAATGAAAAAGGTTATCTTACAGATACCTGTCTGAACGCACAGGATAAGTATAAGGCGTATTTGGATTATTTTAGAATTGCATATTAAACATTGCATTTTTATCGAATATTTACTATGAGTTGTTTTGACAGATTTGTTTTACATTTTCATTCCATGGTGAAAAACTGTCAAGTGAAATTTTTGCGGAGCTAAAATCCCGGGTGTTGAGCGAAGACACCCACAGGTTTATTCTGTATGTAAGAGATAGGATAGAGCAGGGAAAGCCGGTTTTCCGAGGAAGAACAGGAAGTGGCACGGTACATTCTGGCACAAAAGATCAAACTGGAACAGGAGTGTATACGATAATGTATAAGAAATGTTCCCTAAGGGGGATTATGAAGAAGAAAATATTACTGTGTCTGATAGCACAGCTCATATGTTGGGGTATTATGACGATGTCAGATTATATGGAAGAAACATATAACGACAGTTTCAATCTGATTGTTGTATTTGCGGTCCCCCTGATGTGTGTGGTTCTGTATATTATATTCAGGAGATGGATATATGACAATCAGATGGTGCGCCTGAAAGATGTCGTCATAATCTGTGAGACGTGGCTGATCTGTGGACTGATACTGGGATTTCTGATAGGTGCTTTGGTTAACAATCAAATGTGGATAGTGTCGCAGGCTACAGGAGGATGGGAACATCTGCTGAATGGGATAGAATATATGATGTTCGCCGTGACGCTTGCGGGAATACCATTTGTGGCTGTAGTATTGATCGAATCGGTTATAGGAATAGTGAAATTGGCAGGGAAAAGAGTGTAGATACTATGATAGTGCCCAATAAAAAGCTTTATGAAGCTATGAGTAAAAGGAGTCAGAACATAATATAGGTGTATAGGATAAAACAGATTTTATGTAGGAAAGTATAATAAAAATTTGTATTTGTTGGCGTGTGGTTCTTCGGCGACAAGATGACAGCAATCTTCGCCATTATTCTTGTTAAGGATGTTATGAATGTGACAAGAGATGAGGACGGCATAATTGAAAGAAACAATTGGAGACTTTAGAATGAAGAAAGATTTAACTAATTCAAGGATAGATAGACAAAATATTTAAATAATGAAATGGCAATTGAAGAGATACAAAATAAATTTGGTGCAGAAGGTATTGGATGGAGTGATAAACTATTTGTGACTCGCGAAATGACTGCGAAATTTTTCGATGTTGATGTGTGAACTATTAGTCGATATTTATAGCAAAATGGAGAGGAATTGTCTGAAAATGGATACGAAATACTGAGCGGAAAAAATTTAAAATCTTTTTTAGATGCCGCGAAGAATTCTGGTAAGGACATTAATGCCCCTACCAAAACGACAGTTCTTGGCGTTTTTGAGATGAGAAATTAAAACTTGAGATAATAAATGCTATTGTTGAATAGGGGGGAGCTTATATATGAGTTATGATTATTCCGAAAATATACTTGTCCAAGAAAGCGTGGGTAATCTGCTCCGTGATGAACAGGGCGGGGATGTTAAGTTTTGATTAAGTTGTAAATAGCCTTTATATATAAGGAGATAATAAGATTATGAAAAAAATATTATTCATCTGTCACGGCAGGACTGTGGATACAGTTATAAGTGGCGATGAAGTGCGATAAAGTTGGGCAAATCGTGGTGGAGTGATAGGTTGTGGACTACGGTTTTTATACGGATGAGGATAGCAAAATAATGAGATGAAATGTGTAGTTGTCCTATGAATAAATGTGGAAGTAGCAGGCGCAAAAAGACCTGCTATTTTTATGTTGTAAGGTGGCGATTTGTATTGTAAATGTTGCACACGGATGATATAATTTTGAACATAGGAGGGCTTTGAAATGAACAAGACAATTTCTATGAGTATTAGGGTTAGTGAAGAAGAACTGGATAAGTTGAAACAAGCTGCAAGACTTGAGGCGTATGCTTCATATAGTGAGTTTATAAGAAGAACTGCCTTGAAAGAGGCTGATAAGGTTATTGCTGCGTCAAACGAAAGGAAAACGGGGGAACGTAAGTTATGATAAATAAAGAAAATTTAAAAAAGGTTTTGGATTTTTTAGAGTTTACACATAGAAAAGAAATTTATACATATAAAAATACAATTCTTGGATATACGATAGTGGTTGACTTTGCGGGAAAAGGGAAAATAACATATCCAGATGGCGTAATAGTAAATGATGAAACTACAAGTAATTTAACAAAAAATGAAAATTTTGTTGTTTTGGAATGTGTGTATAGATTGTTAAAACTGGGATATAAACCAGAGTGCATTGAATTGGAACCTAAATGGGAGGCACCACATGATATAGGAGGTGGTGGTAAGGCTGATGTGTTAGTTAAGGATAATGCAGGTGAATCTTTTTTGCTTATTGAATGCAAAACATGGGGAAAAGAGTTTGATAATTATTGGAAAAAAACAGAACAAGATGGGGATCAGTTGTTTTTTTATGCGGTTCAAAAAAGGTCAACCAAATATTTATGTATGTATGCATCAAATTGGGACAATGATGAACTGGTTAGAAAAAGCAACATTATCTCATTAAAAGACAATACTGCAACTCTCGAATCATTTGATGAACCTATTTCTTTTGAAAAAGCGAATGACAAATCATCGTTATTTGCAGCTTGGAATATAACATATGGAAAGTATTCGTTTAAAAATGGAATATTTGAGGATACATGCATTCCATATTTAATTGAAGAAAAAGGAAGAGATATTTCCAATATTACAGAAATAGGTCATGATGATATACAAAAAAAATATCATGAATTTACTACTATATTAAGGCAACATAATGTATCAGGAAGGGAAAATGCTTTTGATAAGTTGGTAAATTTGTTTTTGGCAAAAATAGTTGATGAAATACGAAATTCAGATAAACTTCAGTTTTACTGGGGGGGACCACAATATGATGATTATTATAAATTGCAAGATAGATTGCAGGTTTTATACAAAGAAGGAATGGAACAATTTCTTGGAGAAGAAGTTTCATATATTGATGAGTCAACTATTGAAGAAACATTCAAGCTTTTTTTGAATGATCCGGATGCAACCAAAGATACTATACTTAAGTACTTTAGACAATTAAAGTTTTACACAAATAATGATTTTTCTTTCATTGATGTTTATAATGAAAAGTTGTTTTATAAAAATGCACAAGTATTATTTCAAATGGTAAAAATGCTGCAAGATGTCAAACTTGTAACGGAAAAACCTAATCAGTTTCTTGGGGATTTGTTTGAAGGATTTCTGGATGATGGTATTAAGCAGAGTGAGGGACAGTTTTTCACACCAACACCAATTGTTAGATTCTTAGTGTCAACATTACCATTAGAGGAAATGATAAAATCAAAGGGGAATCATACATTAAAAATGTTGGATTATGCATGTGGAGCTGGTCATTTTTTAAATGAGTATGCTCGTAGAGTAAAAGAATATCTTCCGGATGATAGAATAACAGAGTATTATGGAAGTATATTAGGAATTGAAAAAGAATATCGTTTATCTAAAGTGGCCAAAGTATCAGCATTTATGTATGGTCAAAAAGATATTAATATTGTGTATGATGATGCTTTATCTGAAAATGAAAATATTAAGGAAGGTTATTACGATTTACTTATTACAAACCCACCATATAGTGTAAAGGGGTTTCTAGAGACTTTATCAGAGAGAGAGCGAAATAAATATTCACTTTATGAGTTTATTGGGAAGAATAGCATTTCGACAAATGATGTCATTGAAGCATTTTTTGTGGAGAGGGCATATCAATTATTAGCGCCAGGAGGAATAGCTATTATTGTTCTGCCAATTTCATTGCTTAGCAATCCAGATATGGTATCGGTTAAGGCAAGGGAATTAATACTTAAATATTTTGACATATATGCAATAGTTGAGTTTGGAACGAAGACTTTTGGAAAAACGGGAACTAATACTGCTACATTATTTATGAAGAAGAGAGAAGAAAATCCACCTGAAAGTAATCATTATAAAAATAGGGTCGATTCATGGTTTCAGAATGATCGGACAAAGGATATGCTATTTGAAGATGATAATTTGTTAAAAGATTACTGTGAAATGAGGGGAATTGATTATAATCAATATATTGAGTTTATAGGTAATGATGAAAAAAGTGTTGTATGGTCAACCGATGTGTTTGTAGAATATTTAGAACTATACAAGAAAACGGCGGAGTGGGCTAATAGAATACAAAAAGAAACTTTTCAAAAACTTTCAGAAGAAGAACAACAAAAGGAGTTACATGATAGATTTTATGATTATGTAGTTGCTTTAGAAAAAGAAAAAGTATATTTTTATGTACTTGCAAAGAGTAATCATTCACCGGTTGTAGTTGTAAAATCGCCAACATCTGCTACTGAATTGAAAAAATTTCTCGGTTATGGGTGGAGTGATACAAAAGGAGATGAAGGAATAAAGTATGTAGGACAGAAAGATTCAAAGCATGGAATTGATAAAATAAAGACACCATTATTTAATCCGCAGGATTTAAATGACGAGAATAAAATTAATATGATGATACGTAACAATTTCTTGGGAAAGGAAATAGTAAAACAACCGCATACAATTATATGTGGTATGCCAGATTTGCTGGATTTCTCAGCACCAATATTTGATAAGACAATTGATACATCATTGTTGAATCGGATTCAAATAGAAAGTGATTATGAATTAAAAAAATTCTCTAAACTAATTAGTTTAGAATATGGTAAAAATCTTCCAGAAGAAAATCGTATACCAGGTGAATATCCGGTTATGGGTTCTAATGGACAAGTGGGAACCCATAATAGCTATTTGGTAGAAGGCCCAAGTGTTATTGTTGGTAGAAAAGGAAGTGCAGGACAAATTGTATGGGAAGAAAAAAATTGCAATCCTATTGATACAACATTTTATGTTAATTTATTAGATGATACGTATAATATAAAATTTGTATATTACATGTTGATGGCTATTGATGTTAGACAAATTCCTAAACAAAAAAGAAGTACGGGTGTTCCGGGATTAAGTCGAAAAGATGTGTATCAATTAATGTTACCTATTATTCCTTCACAAATACAAGAGGAACTGATAAAAAAATGTGACATAATAAAAAATAAATATGAGACAACTAGGATGACAGTAGATGAATATTATCTGAAAATAAGAGAGGTATTTTTGAAGAAAAATATATTTAGAATTGTTGAAAATGAAGATTAAGATTGGCAAGTAGAGGGATGCCAAATCTCTACGTCCTTCCATCCGGAAGACCGAAGCCCCCTCTCACGCATATTTTCGCGAAATTGCGCAGGGGGTATTGTGGGAACTTGGTCATTGCAGCTAAAATGGCTGAGATTAAGGAAAAATATTGAAATGTTGTGCGCGAAAAAGTATTGCCGATTTGTGTAGAAGTAGGGCTGCCTTGAAATAGGGCAGCTCTTTCTCAAATATTGTGTTGACTAATTTGCCCGGTAGAGTGATATATGTACATACCAAAAAGAAAGGTGGTACGTACAATGGTTACAGAAATTGATTTTAAGGTTAAAGGTGGGGAACGAAAGAAGCTGGCTTATGCCTTAGGTGAATTGCTTGGAATGCTGGTAAAGTACACCAGAACACCCAAGTTTGATTATCTGATTGGAAGCAATGTTCTGGATAAGAATGGGGTGTTCCATGCATCCGAAGACTTGACAGAAAGTAAGTTGGAATTGATTTTAGAACGGTTTTACAAAGGCGAGCCTATACAACAATCAGAGCGGTCGGAGAATGAAATTGTAGCAGCAGATGTATTAAGCATATCAGTTCAAAGAACCATGCTTGCAGATGATAAGCTGGAAAATTTTCAGAAGTTGATAGAAGGGAAGCAAACACTTTTTAAACACGCATTTCTGACAGAGCAGTTGGAGGTTGTTATTACCGAGAATCAGGTTTCATTTCCCTGGTTTCCACTTGCGTCTGAGCCGGATGCGGTAAATGCTTATACAGAATTTATTTCCAAACTGTGCGAATTAGCAATAAAGCTAAAACGAGTATCATTGACGGATAAAGAAGTTGAGAATGAAAAATATGCATTCCGATGTTTCCTCTTACGTCTGGGATTTATCGGAGACGATAGCAAGATAGCTCGCCGGATTCTTATTCAAAATCTTTCTGGAAATTCAGCATTTCGCAAAGCATAAAATAATGCTATGCTTTGGTACAGGGTGTCGCATAGATAGAAGTAAATGATAGATTTACGAAAAAAGAAACAAGAGAATCACTAGATAAATGGGGCTTATTTCGTTACTTCCAAAGAATTTAATTAGAGTAGGGATTTATGAGGAATATTTTAAGAAACCTAAAGCAGGTATATTGACACTTAACAATGTTAAATTGAAAGTTGGAAAAATGATATATGCAAAAAAAGATGGAAAATGGATTTGTACTTCTATTGTAAGTATACAGCTTAATGATAAGGATGTAGATCAAGTAGACAATGGTGAGGTTGGAATAGTAACCGATATTGAACTGGAAAAAGGATATGAGATTTTTGTCAAAATTGAGTAGTAACCCCACCTGCTTTTTACTTTGTTTCTACTACGATTGCTGTACACATCTTGCAAAATTTTGCTAAGATTTGCATTTTATGTACAGAAATGACCAATACATAAAGAAAAATTAACACCGCGCAAAATGCTGCAAATGGCAGCAGAAAAGCGCCTTTTGAAAGGAGTTTATATGAGTATACGGGTGCTCTTCATTTGTCACGGCAATATCTGCCGAAGCACTATGGCAGAAAGCGTTATGACATATTTAGTTGAAAAAGAGGGGCTTGCTGATAGGTTCTATATTAATTCTGCGGCGACAAGCCGCGAGGAGATTGGTAATGGGGTGCATCATGGCACTGTTGCCAAGTTGAAGAAAGAAGGGATTCCGGTGATTCCTCACAGGGCAGTGCAGATGACTCTGAATGATTATGAGGAATATGATTACCTTATTGGAATGGATACTGAGAATATCCGCAATATGCAGAGGATATCGGGCGGAGATCCGGATGAGAAGATATATAAGCTGCTTACTTTTGCGGGAAGCGGACTTGATGTGGCAGACCCATGGTATACGGGAGATTTTGAGGCAACTTACAGGGATGTTCTGGCAGGCTGCAAAGGACTGCTTGAATGCCTTAAGGAAGAATTGTAGGCGGTTGCAGGCAGGTTACATGAGCAAGTGCCACGGCAATATATATGAATAAAAAGGGTCGGGCAAGGCAGGCTGTCTTCTTCTGGGACAGCCT
>OGDV01000369.1_pt1 | contig 22206 bp, 15 predicted proteins | sample 1570511 | NCBI WGS metagenome assembly OGDV01 (sample SAMEA2582179, study PRJEB24529) | metagenome | reverse complement strand
GTCAGTACATCATAAGGACTTCCTTTTTTATGAAGACCGAGAGATAACGGACCGTCTTTGAATTCGTCTCCAAAAGAAAATTCCATCTTGTTACGGTAATGAAATTCCTTCGGGCTGTGCTTCACACCTTCAAAAACATATTCACCTTTTACTACCGGATCCATGATCCTGCGGATCTGCCCTTCTTTCATCTTCACCTGTTCTTCGTATGGCATTGTCTGATACATACAGCCACCACAGGCAGGAAAGATACTGCAGACCGGCTCCCTTGTCTCCAGTGGAGATTTCTCCAACACTTCAAGAAGTCTTCCTTCTGCATTTCCTCTTTTAAACTTGTTTATCATAAAACGGATCTTCTGTCCCGGAATCCCATTTTTCACAATAACATACTGTTCTTCCTCCGGAACAAATACAATCCCCTTGTTTGGGAAATCTACACGTTCAATAATCCCTTCGTAGATCTGACCTTTTTTCATCCTTTTCTCCTATCAATTCTAATCTATTTTAACAGAAAAACAGACAGGATGGTTTCTTCTCACACCCTGTCTGCACTTTTGCAATTCACTCAAGAATTATACCTGATCATCCTCGCTGAAGTAATCATCAAAATCGTCATCAAAATCATCTTCAAAATCATCAAGATAATCCGGTGATACGAAACGATATACTGCATAAGCGATTGCAGCTACTGCTGCTACTGCTCCGATGATAGCCAGTGTCCAGATTACTGTGTTCTTCTGCTTCTCAGCCTCATTCTTATGAAGAATCTCGTTCAATCTTGTTTCTGCAATGATGTCTTCTATTCTCTTGTTCATATTAACACGTCCTTTCTTCACCTTTTGTGGTGACAGATAATCTGTGTTTATTATAACACCTGACGATTCATATTACTACTGATTTATCATTTTTTTATAACTTTCTCATACCTTTACAAGCTTGGCAAATTTTGCAAACATCTTGCGTGTTCCGACACTGTCAAATTCAATCGTAACCTCGTGATCTCGTCCGCCTTCTTTGATATCCGTTACTGTTCCTTCCCCAAACTTCACATGACGTACCCGGTCTCCGACCTCATAACCAAGTGGACCATTTCCACCTGCTGCCAGCTGACTGCCCTTCTGCAGGGATGCCAGTGCCTGACTTCCTGTAACTGTCTTACTCGTTCCCTGATTCTTCGCAGGTGTTATTCCGCCAAATGCTCCTCCGAATGCCTGTGCCCGAAATGCTTCTCTGGCACGTGCATATGTATTCTGTTGTGCTGGCATCTCCGTCTCCTGAGTAAACTTCTTGTTTCCTGTATCAAGCAGTTCCCTCGGGATCTCTTTCACAAATCTTGACATCGGATTGTACTGTGTCTCACCGTGCACCATTCTTCTGCGCGCACTTGTCAAAGTCAGTTCCTGCTCTGCCCTTGTAATTCCAACATAACAAAGTCTTCGCTCTTCTTCCAGTTCTTCTCTGTCTCCCGCATTAATACTCATATATCCCGGGAAAAGTCCATCTTCCATCCCTGCAAGATAAACACGTGGAAATTCAAGTCCCTTTGCACTATGTAAAGTCATCAGAACAACATGTTCCTGGTCTTCATCCAGACTGTCAATATCCGCAACCAAAGCAACTTCTTCAAGGAATCCACTCAATGTTGCCTTTTCATCTTTATCCTGACAACTTTCCTCATAAGTTGCCGCTTTACTGATCAGCTCATCTATATTCTCTTTTCTTGTTTTCGCCTCTTCTTTATCTTCATTTTCAAGGCTTTCTATATATCCTGTCTTCTCAATCACTTCCTGTAAAAGATCTGTGATGCTCATCTCTTCTGCCAACGTCTTAAAATACTCGATCAATGCCGCAAAAGAGTCCAGTTTTGTTGCACTTCTTCCCACTCCTGCGATCAGCCCCGGTGCCAGTAATGCCTCATAAAAACCAATTCCACGTTCTGTCGCAGACTCCTGAATCCGGTTAATTGTTGTAAGACCGATTCCTCTCTTTGGGACATTAATGATTCTTCTAACCGCAACATCATCACGTCCATTGTCGATTGTCTTGAGATAAGCAAGAAGATCCTTAATCTCTCTTCTCGCATAGAAATTCACTCCACCGACAATCTTATAAGGAATATTCATGGCAATAAACTTCTCTTCCAGCAGACGGGATTGTGCATTCGTACGATAAAGAACTGCACTGTCATTATAGGAACCTCCCTGTCTGACAGCACTTTTGATATCTTCGCCAATGAAATCTGCCTCATCAAACGCAGTATCGAACTGACGCAGACGAATCAGTTCGCCTTCTCCGTTCTCCGTCCAAAGTGATTTTTCCTTTCTTCCACGGTTATTCGCAATCACGCTGTTCGCTGCATTCAGAATATTCCCTGTAGATCTGTAGTTCTGCTCCAGTTTGATCACCTTTGCATCCGGAAATTCATGCTCAAAGTCAAGAATATTTCGGATATTCGCTCCACGGAACTTGTAGATTGACTGATCATCATCTCCAACGACGCAAAGATTCTTATATTTTCCTGCAAGAAGGCTTACCAGCTGAAACTGAACTGTATTTGTATCCTGATATTCATCTACCATAATATAGCGGAATCTTTCCTGATAACTCTCAAGCACATCCGGCTGTGTCTGCAAAAGCTGTACTGTCTTTACAAGCAGATCATCAAAATCCAGCGCATTATTCGCCTTCATCTGCGCCTCATACTCACGGTAAACCTTAGCAATCTTCATCTTTGCAAAGTCTCCTCCGGCATTCAGTTCAAATTCATCCGGAAGGATCATCTCATTCTTGGCAGATGAAATTGCTGAAAGCAGACTTCTTTCTTTAAACACTTTCGTATCCACATCTACTTTCCGACAGACTTCCTTAATTAATGTCTTCTGATCATCTGTATCATATATCGTAAAATGATTCTCATACCCTAATCTGTCAATAAACCTTCTCAAAATACGCACGCACGCAGAGTGAAATGTACTCACCCATACACTTTCCGCTCCAAAACCGACAAGGTTATCCACACGCTGGCGCATCTCTTCTGCCGCTTTGTTCGTAAATGTGATTGCAAGAATATTCCATGCGTTCACGCCACGTTCTCCGATCAGATATGCGATCCTGTGCGTCAGAACTCTTGTTTTTCCTGAACCGGCTCCGGCAAGGATCAGAAGAGGACCGTCCGTGTGGTAAACAGCCTCTCTCTGTGGTTCATTTAATTTATCATAAATGCTCATCTTTCCACTCCTTTAAAGTTATAAAGATATCTGTAAATGTATTCCCATTATCAAACACACGTTCCTGTTTGTCAACTACATTTTCCGGCCTTCTTATCTTTTGCTTGCTATCTAGTTTTAAATACTATATAATAAATGTATTGAGGTGATAACATGAATATAGACACAAGTAATCTGTTAAACAGCATTTTAGAAGAACTTTCTTCTTTAAGTTATGTGCATCCCGGCGATGTTCCGAATATTGATCTTTACATGGATCAAGTAACTACTTTTATGGATGAGCAGCTGGCTTCGACCAAACGTTACCCGGATGATAAGATCCTGACAAAGACCATGATCAATAATTATACGAAGAACAATCTTCTTCCACCCCCGGTGAAGAAGAAGTATTCCAGAGAGCACCTGCTCCTTCTGGTCTTCATTTATTATTTTAAAAATATCCTTTCAATTAAAGATATTGAGACAGTTCTTGCACCACTCACAGAGAGATATTTTCCGGATGGAAGCTCTTTTGAATTAGCGGATATTTACAAAGAAGTCTGCAAGATTGAAAAAGAACAGCTGGATTCCATCAAAGAGAATGTAACTGCTACTTATGAGAAATCTGCTGAGACTTTCACTCATCTTGCTGAGGGCGAAGATAAAGAGATCTTACAGCAGTTTGCATTTATATGCAGCTTGAGTTTTGATGTATATATCAAGAAAATGATCATTGAACGGATCATTGATGACCTCTCTTCCAAGTCTTCAAAAAACGAAGAGAAAAAGAAAGGGAAATAAACAATTCTGTTTAAAACAAGATACAGCCTGCGAAAGACTTTTTCAGGATCTTTCACAGGCTGTATCTTTTGATTGATAAAAGGTATCTTATTGTAAGTTTAATTCTCAAGTGTTATTCTTCCGTTCCATTCTCTTCCTCAGCAAGCCCTACACGTTTGAAAACCATATCATATCCGTCATTCCCGTAATTAAGAGAACGGTTCACACGACTGATTGTCGCAGTAGATGCTCCTGTCTTCTCCGCAATCTCCAGATATGTCTTCTGTTCACGGAGCATTCTTGCCACTTCAAATCTCTGTGACAATGAAAGCAGCTCATTAATCGTACAGATGTCTTCAAAAAATGTATAACACTCTTCTTTATTCTCAAGGCTTAAGATTGCCTGAAACAGATAATCTACTGCCTCGGTTCTGATCTTCTTACTCATACGAAACAATCTCCTTCTCAACCGGCTAATTATACGATGGCTTACGGTATACCATAAACCATAGCAATACCTTTTGCCTTTTCAGGCCACTTTTTGATTTTATCACATTAAATTTTTAAAGTCTACCATTTCTTATGAATTTAAACTAAATTCTTGCACAATTTTGATTTTTTTCTAAAATATTTTATGTAAAACACACTTTTTTCGTTGTTCTTCCTCTTTTAAGATGCTATAATAAATCTGTTATAAATATTTTGATACAAAAGAGAGGAGTACATGATTAATATGAAGTGCCCAATATGTGGAAAAGACCTGGATTTGCAGAATAAGCAGATTGGCACCAGCGAAAACGGGGATCCAATCTTTAATGAATATGCAATCTGCCATAGCTGTAAAAAGCAATGGAACCTTGATAAACAACGTGCGAAGAAGATCGCTGCTAAGAAAGCTGCCGAAGAGAAAGCAAAAGCTGAAGCTGAGGCCCGCGCTGCTGAAGAGAAGGCAAAAGCTGAGGCTGAAGCCCGCGCTGCTGAAGAAAAAGCGAAAGCTGAGGCCGCCGCCCGTGCCGCTGAAGAGAAACGAGCTGCCCGCAGAGAAGCAAAAGCGCGTGCCCGTAAAGAAGCGATTGCCCGCCTTGCTGCTGATAAAGGGATTTCAGAAGAGGAAGCTGAGCGTATCCTTAAAGAAAGAGCCAGAGCACGCAAAGCCGCTGCACAGAAAGCTGCCACTGCTCCCACTGATGCTACTGATGATTCCGAAGAGCAGAAATATGGGAATATTCCAGCGGAAGAGATCCGTGATAAGCGTGAAAAAGCAGTTCGCAAGGGATACGAAGATATGCTTGCAACTGATCCTGACAGTAAAGCTGCCAAGAAGAAAAAGAAAGAGGAAACCGAAACTGCGAAAGCAAAAGAAGATGTAAAATCCAGAAAAATGGATGACTATGATGATGCGAAATCCTCTGATGATGAAGATGATGATGAATATGAATATGTAGACGAATATCCACGTTTCAGACCTGGGCGCATTATCCTTGGAATCATTTCCCTGCTTGCATTTGGTTTCTGTATTTATAAAGGTTTCGTAACAGGACTCAGCACATCAGGAGCTGACGTGACTTCTGCCCCTGGCATGAATTATGTCATTGTTGCTCTTTGTATGCTTATCACTGCACTGTTATACTTCATCATGAATAACCGTGATACACTTTTTGCATTCCTTATCCCGATGATTGTCTATATCGGTAGTGCTGTTTTTGCTTTCCTGAAACATGGAGATGAATTCGAGCTTCTGATTTTAGCCGGTGCAAGTGGTGTACTTGCTGTTATTTCACTGATTCTCGCAATTGCTTCCCGCGGTGGAGATGATTACGATGATGAAGATGATTACGACGATCCATTTGAAGAAGAACACGATAATTAAAATCGCATTGTAAATCTTTTTGGTTTCTAAGAACAATTTATATAAGATAATTACAAGGGAGTATCATTTTGCGATACTTCCCTTTTTTTGTCCTGGTATGCATTTTTTATATCATATATCTAAAACATTTTTAGGTGTCAAAAAACTTTTTTAGAATAGTTGTTGATTTTTGTTGAATATGTGATAAAATGTACCTATAGGTATCTTTATATAATTAAAAATACACAACAAACACATACTCCTCAAAGATTTTTCTTTGGGGATTTTGTCACAAAGAAAGGAGTAACTGACATGGCATCATTTATAGTAAATGGTCAGGAAGTCTCACCTTCAAAGAATCAGAAACTGTTACGGTTCCTGCGTGATGAGCTGCACATTACCTCTGCAAAGGATGGCTGCAGCGAAGGCGCTTGTGGAGCCTGTACTGTTATCATTGATGGACAGACTTGCAAATCCTGCGTACCTGACACAGATTCATTGGCCGGAAAGAATGTCATCACAGTCGAGGGACTTTCTGATTGGGAACAGAAAGTTTACACTTATGCTTACGGGAAGGCAGGCGCTGTACAGTGCGGATTCTGTATTCCTGGTATGGTTATGTGCACAAAAGCACTTTTGGATGTAAATCCGGAACCAACCGATGATGAGATTCGCTATGCGCTACGCAACAACTATTGCCGCTGTACAGGATATGTTAAGATCATGGACGCGGTACGTCTGGCAGCTAAGATTCTGAAAGAAGGAGTTTTACCAGATGACGGAGATCCTAGCTGGACTCTTGGTTCCCGTGTTTCTCGTATAGATGTTGAAGAAAAAGTGCTTGGAACAGGTAAATATCCGGATGACTATTATCCGGAAGGAATGCTCTATGGCGCTGCTCTTCGTAGCAAATATCCACGAGCTCGCGTACTTTCTATTGATACCTCTGCTGCCGAGGCTCTGCCTGGCGTAGAAGCAGTTGTAACAGCCGATGATATTCCTGGGGAGAATAAGATCGGACACTTAAAACATGATCAGTATTCACTGATTCCGGTTGGTGGACTGACTCATTATCTCGGAGATGCAATTGCCCTTATAGCTGCAACTGACATGGCAACTGTAGAAAAAGCAAAGAAACTTATTAAAATTGAATATGAAGTACTTCCTCATGTGCATACAGTGGAAGAAGCTGCTGCTTTGGATGCACCTCTTGTTTATGATGAAGAAGAGACTAACGTATGTGCTTATAAGCACATCAGCCGCGGAAATGCGGAAGAAGCAATCAAGAATTCCAAGTACGTGATCTCACATCACTTTGAGACACCTTGGACTGAGCATGCTTTCCTTGAACCGGAATGTGCTGTTTCTTTCTATGATGAAGACGGTGACATTTTCGTATATTCAACAGACCAGTCTGCTCACCAGACACTACACGAAGTTACGCTTATGCTTGGAACAGATAAAGTAAAGGTTCAGAACGCATTAGTCGGCGGTGGTTTCGGTGGCAAAGAGGACATGACTGTTCAGCATTTAGGTGCATTGCTTACTTACGTAACAAAGAAACCGATCAAGATGAAATTATCCAGAGCAGAATCCTTGCTTGTTCATCCGAAACGTCACCCATTCTACATGGATATGACAATGGGATGCGATGAGAACGGAGTGATCCAGGGTGTAAAAGCGATTGTTAAATCTGACACAGGTGCATTCGCTTCTCTTGGTGGCCCGGTTCTTGAACGTGCATGTACACATGCAGCAGGACCTTACCATTATGAAAACTTTGAGATTGAAGGAACTGCTTACTATACAAATAACCCACCAGCCGGAGCATTCCGCGGATTTGGTGTTACACAGACTTGTTTCGCAACAGAGACACTTCTGAACATGATGGCCGACAAAGTTGGTATCACACCTTGGGAAATCCATTACCGTAATGCGATCCGTCCAGGCGAAGTACTTCCAAACGGACAGATTGTAGATAACTCTACAGGTCTTGTAGAGACACTTGAGGCTGTCAAAGAAGAGTATGATGCTGCGCTTGCGGCCGGTAAGGCTGTTGGCCTTGGTTGTGCTATGAAGAATGCCGGCGTTGGTGTTGGTATCCCGGATACAGGACGTGTAAAATTAATAGTTGAAGAAGATGAAAAACTTCACATCTTCACTGGTGCTTCCTGTATCGGTCAGGGACTTGGTACTGTACTTGTACAGATGATCGTTACAAATACAGATCTTTCCCGTGATGATATCGTCTATGAGCGAAGCAACACATGGATTTCACCTGATTCCGGTACAACTTCCGGTTCTCGTCAGACACTTGTAACTGGTGAAGCGTGCCGCAGAGCATGTGAAAAATTCATGGAAGCGAAAAACAGCGGTAAATCCATGAAAGATATGATTGGAGAAACTTTCTACGGAGAATATCTCGCTAAGACTCATCCACTTGGTGCAGATGTGCCTAATCCAATATCTCACGTTGCTTATGGATATGCAACTCAAGTCTGCATCCTTGATCCTAAGACAGGTAAGATTGAGAAAATGATTGCCGCACACGATGTTGGTAAAGCTGTCAATCCACTCTCCTGCGAAGGTCAGATCGAAGGCGGTGTTGTAATGTCTATGGGATATGCACTCAGAGAGCAGTATCCAATCGATGAAAACTGTAAACCAATTGACAAATATGGTTCCTTAGGGCTTTTCCGTTCTCACGAAATTCCTGAGATTGAAGCAATCGTTGTTGATAAACCTGGTCTGGATGTTGCCTGTGGAGCAATCGGTATCGGAGAGATCACATCCATCCCTACTGCTCCTGCAATCGCGGATGCATATTGCAGATTTGACGGAGAAAGACGCTACAGCCTTCCTCTTTCTAACACACCATACGAAAGGAAGAAATAATCATGGCAATTAAAAAGAGATTTCCTTACCGGGCAGCTCTGGTTGCCTGTAACGGTGGCTGCCGCGCAGCCGGCTCTGAAGACGGTGGATGCAAAGATGGCTGCATCGGATGTGGAGCCTGTATAGAAAAATGTAAATTCGGCGCGATTTCCATGAATGAATATGGCGTTGCCGAAGTAGACGAAGAAAAATGTATTGCCTGTGGACAGTGTGCAAAAGTCTGTCCGCAGAACTTGATCAAAATCCACGATTGTGCAAACTACATTGTAGTTAAATGCTCTAACAAAGAAAAAGGAGCTGTTGCACGTAAACGGTGTGAAGTCAGTTGTATTGGATGCGGTATTTGTGAAAAAACATGTACTGCAGGTGCAATTCATGTAGAAGATAATTGCGCACTAATCCAGGAAGACATCTGCTTAAGCTGTGGAATGTGCTCTGTAAAATGTCCAAGACATGTAATCCATGATCTCCGCGGAGTATTTACAGCAGTAAGATAATACAAAAGCTATCGACTACGATAACAACACAGGTATGTGTTAAGTTATTGTAATCGATAGCTTTTTTATCTACTCATCTTCATCCAGAAACTCGATATCATCATCGTCATCGAGATAATCTAAATCATCCAGATCTTCCAAATCATCTAAGTCATCCAGATTTTCCAGATCATTCAAGTCATCTAAGTCATCCGGATCTTCATCAAAATCATAATCCTCTGTCGCATCTGCCTCATCAGCAGTTACTTCAATTTCGACGTCTTCCTCCCAATCTTCCTCGTCTACATCAAACTTCTCTTCTTTAAAGTTCTCCACTTCATCCTCTTCCAGATCATCTTCAAGATCATCAAATTCATCCATGCTGACAACTGTTGTGCCCTTGTCTTCTTTCCGGACATTTTCCGGAAGACTCTCGATAATCTCATCCAGCTCATCAAAATCATCCAGATTCTCAACCAGTGCCCTTGCCTTCTCGACTTCATTTTCTGTAGAATGTTCTTCACGGATCTCTGCAGCTTTAAGTAAATTCTTTTTCTTACGTTTTCCGGATTCCAAAAGAAGCTGGATCCAGATACTAAGTACACCAATTGCAACACAAAGTGCCACATGAATCATTCCGTTTTTATATGGCTGCAGATAAAAGATACTGCTGCCCGCTGCCATTGCTCCAAATACAGAAGAAGAAGCAATCAGCATAAAGTTATGAAACTTAATAGAAAGCAATGCACACACAAGACCAATACCCGCACAGATTCCATACATAATAAAATCCTGTGGTTTCATCAAATGTACACTGACAACAAAGACGAGTACCGCTACAGTCACAAATCCACCAATCTGCTTCTTCCATGCACCAAGCACCGCCAATACAAGTCCCACACCTGCTCCCGCCGCCAATGAGATCATCTGATCTAGACCTGCAATCACTCCGACCGCAATTCCAGCTGCACATCCTGCCGACAATCCTGCGATCACAGACCAAAAACGTACTAACTTCAGCCCCGTCAGACATAACAGTACTGCTCCGACCGTTATAACGATCAGAGAAACAAATTCCATCTGACTCAAATGATGACTGCTTTCATTAAGTCCAGCCAGAACAACATCCAGGTCAAAATTCAGAATTGTATCAATCATATCATTTACATTCATTATTTACACCTTCGTCCCTTACTATTTATTACTCACTACTGCTCATTTTAGCAATTTTTTTTACTGATTACAAGTGTTCATTTCACCTTTCCATTGACTTCTTATTCTTCTCCACTTAAAATAGAAGAGAAATGCTATTGCTGACCGCATAATACTATGAACAGCAATGAAATGCTAACATAAAGGAGTTTATTATGGAACAGTTAAGAATACCTGCTGGCTATCATTCCCCTCTTACAATTCGTGAGACAGAAGTAGCCATCAAAGAAGTGAAAGACCACTTCGAGCGTGCTCTAGCAAAGAATCTCCACCTGACACGAGTGTCAGCACCACTGTTTGTCCGTCCAGAATCTGGTCTGAATGATAACTTAAACGGTGTTGAACGTCCGGTTTCCTTTGACATCAAAGAACAGGATGGTTCTGTTGCAGAGATCGTTCATTCTCTTGCAAAATGGAAGAGATATGCATTGAAGAATTATAATTTCCATTCCGGCGAAGGACTTTACACAGATATGAGTGCGATACGTCGTGATGAAGATACAGACAACATCCACTCTCTGTATGTTGACCAGTGGGACTGGGAAAAAGTAATTTCTAAGGAAGAACGTAACACAGAGACACTTCAGTATACTGTCCGCAAAGTCTACCGGGCTCTGAAAGATACAGAAGAATACATTTCCAGACGTTACAACTATATTGATCCTCTTCTTCCTGATGATATCTTTTTCATCACTACACAGGAGCTGGAAGACCTTTATCCGGATCTTACTACCAAAGAACGTGAAAAAGCGATTGCAAAGGAAAAAGGCGCAGTGTTTATCTCAAAGATTGGTGGCGTACTTGCTTCCGGCGAAAGACATGACGGCCGTGCACCGGACTATGATGACTGGGAGCTGAACGGTGACATTATCGTTTACTATCCGGTTCTTGACATCGGTCTTGAACTCTCTTCTATGGGAATCCGTGTTGACGAAGACTCATTAAAGGCACAGCTCAAAGAAGCCGGATGTGAAGATCGTGCAGAACTTCCATTCCAGAAGGCACTGCTCAACGGCGAGCTTCCATATACAGTCGGCGGCGGTATCGGACAGTCCCGTATCTGTATGTATTACTTAAGAAAGGCTCACATCGGTGAAGTACAGTCTTCCCTCTGGCCTGAAAATGTAGTTGAAGCTGCTGCTGATGCCGGCATCCACCTTCTCTAAACACAAGACAGACCAGCCAATTATATGATAAAAAGCAGATTCGAATTCTACTGGATTATCTCCATTTTGAACCCGAATCTGCTTTTTTATTTTCCTCTTATTCTACAATCAGCAACTGTTCTTTCTCTTCCTCTGACACCCTGTTCCAAAAAACATTAAAATCGGCAAATTCCGGCAAATAGATATCTGCCGTATTCCAGATCTGTGCCAGATTCTTGTCATTTGCCTTATCATAAACTGCTACTGTCTTAAATCCCGCATGCTTTGCCGTTCTCAAAGCCTGGTAAGTATCTTCAAACACCCAGGTCTGTTCCGGCTCCGTATCCAGCTGCAAAAGTGCTGCGAAATAAATATCCGGCTGATCCTTACCACTTCCGATCTCAGATGCTGTAAAAACCCCTTGAAAATAAGACAATACCTTCAATCTGCTCAGAGCTGCTTCTGCATTCTTCCGGTCACCTGTTGTTGCGATCACCATAGGAATCTTCCTCTCTCTGAATTCCTCCAGATACTGACGAACCCCTTCTTTCAGTGGAACACGCTTTGCATAATAATCTTCCACTTCCTTATTCAGCCCCTGTACAACCTCTTCCACTGTCTTCTCCAGGTTATAATGTGAGATCAGATAATCTGCCGCCTCCTCCAGGCTCATCTCAAATAACGTCTCCCCAAGGTTCTTCTCGGCCTCAATTCCCAAATGATCCAGATACAATTCTCCAAGATTCTCCCAGACAGGCATGGAATTGAGAAGGACACCATCTACGTCAAATATTACACCTTTTATCATGTCATTCCTCTTTTCTGCTATGCACTACATTATAGTCTCCCTGGAAACACATGTCAACCATTAGAAAAAGACCTTCTGCCAGCAGATCAACCACTTGCAAAAGGTCTTTATAAAATGCTGTTATTTATTTTGTCTCAAGGATCTTATCAACACTTGCCAGTTTTACACTCAATACAAATACTTCAGCGGCAACTGCAAGTTCTTCCGGTGTTGGATAAGACGGTGCGATACGGATATTGCTGTCATGTGGATCTTTTCCATAAGGGAATGTTGCTCCCGCTCCTGTCATAACAACGCCAGCTTCTTTCGCCTTCGCAACAATCGCTTTCGCACATCCATCCAACGCATCAAAGGAGATGAAATATCCTCCGCGTGGCGCGATCCAGGATCCAATCTCAAGTCCGCCAAGTTCTCTTTCAAGAACTTCAAGAACAGTCTCAAACTTCGGACGCAGGATATCTGCATGTTTCTTCATATGTTCTACAATTCCGTGAATATCTCCGAAGAATCTTACATGACGCAGCTGATTTACCTTATCATGTCCGATTGTCTGCACACGCATTGTGCTTCTGATATCCTCCAGGTTCGCATCAGATGCTGCCATTGCTGCAATTCCTGATCCCGGGAAACTGATCTTGGATGTAGAAGAAAACTTGTAAACCATATCCGGGTTACCTGCCTTCTTACACTCCATCAGAATCTCAATCAGATAATCCTGTTTATCTTCATATAAATGATGTACGCAGTAAGCATTATCCCAGAAGATACGGAAATCTTCTGCTGCCGGCTTCAGGTTCGCAAAACGGAACACTGTCTCATCAGAATATGTGATTCCCTGCGGGTTAGAGTACTTCGGTACACACCAGATTCCTTTGATTGCCGGATCACTGCTTACAAGTTTCTCAACCATATCCATATCCGGTCCTGTTGATGTCATCGGTACATTGATCATCTCAATTCCGAAATGCTCTGTAATCGCGAAATGTCTGTCATATCCCGGAACCGGACATAAGAATTTTACCTTATCAAGCTTACACCATGGAGTACTTCCCATGATACCATGTGTCATTGCACGTGCTACCGTATCATACATCACATTCAGACTTGAGTTTCCGAAAATGATCACGTTATCTTTCGGAACTTCCATCATATCTGCAAGAAGCTGTTTTGCTTCATCAATTCCATCAAGTCCGCCATAGTTACGGCAGTCAACACCATCTTCACAAGTCAGATCAACACCACTTGTCAGTGTATCCATCATCCCCATTGACAGATTCAGCTGGTCTGCTGACGGTTTTCCTCTGGACATATCCAGTTTCAGACCTTTTGCCTTCACTTCTTCAAACTGCGCCTCCAGGCCACTCTTTAATTCCAATAACTCTTCTTTGCTCAAATCTTTATATGCAGTCATTGCAGGAATCCTCCACTTTCTTTATTTTTTCACTTTTGTTATTGTATATAATTTTTGACGTTTCGTCAATGGGTTCTTGCATTCTTTTTTATTTTTTTGTTTTTTTCAGCTTTATTTTCACATGTTTTGCATTTCAAAAATGTTTTTCATTCATTTTCCACTATATTCCGTGTTATCACTCTATCCCATCAGGTTTTATCTATGCATTATTGATTTTTTCTCCCCTCCTGTGATATCCTTAGAAAGTAGATTCCAGTCAGCATTCCACTTGACTGTGAATAAAAATCTTATAATTCTATGGAGGTACTAAAATGAATTTTACATTTGCACACAATAACCTGAATGTATATGATCTTGAAAAATCACTGGATTTTTACCAGAAAGCTCTGAATTTAAAAGTAGAACGTGAAAAACTTGCCGATGACGAAAGTTTTAAGCTTGTATATCTCACAGACGGTGTGACTCCGCATCTTTTAGAGCTCACCTGGCTGCGTGATATGGATCGACCATATGAACTGGGAGATAATGAGATCCATCTTGCATTTGCCGTCGATGATTTCGATGCTGCTTACAAAAAACATAAAGAGATGGGATGTATCTGCTTCGAAAATCCATCTATGGGAATTTATTTTATTGAAGATCCTGACGGATACTGGCTGGAAATTGTACCGGGCAAATAAGAAAAGTTTAAAAAAAGGAATCAGCATCACTGATTCCTTTTTTGGTTCTAATATCTTACATAATATGTAACACGTACAGAACTTACCTTAACCGGTACTCCTGTCTGCTGTGCTTCAATCATCTGTCCTCCGCCAATATAAATCGCTACATGCCCCGATGTCCAACAGATATCTCCCGGCTGAGGATTGCTTACAATTGTTCCTTTTGCAAGAATATCTCCACTTGTTCTTGGAATTGAAATTCCAGCCTGTCTGTAACAATACTGTACAAGTCCTGAACAGTCAAGTCCAACTCCCGGTGTAGTTCCGCCCCATACATATGGAACTCCGATCTGTGAATAAGCTGCATTTACAATAATGCTTCCCTTATCAGCACTATAACTTGGGCTTGATGAGGAAGAACTTGAGCTTGAACTGTTGGAAGAACTACTGCTTGAGCTTCCTGAACTTGAGCTGCTGGAGTTCGAACTACTGGAGTTTGAACTACTGGAAGAACTATTGCTTGAGTTATTTCTATTAGATGAACTACTGCTTGAGTTATTCTTCTTAGCTGCTTCCTCAGCTGCTTTCTTCGCTGCTGCTTCTTCTGCTGCTTTCTTCGCTGCTTCTTCCGCTGCTTTCTTCGCCGCTTCTTCCGCTGCTTTCTTTACAGCTTCATCAATCTTAACATCGAGATTTGCGATTTCACTACTCTTCTCTGTGATTGTTGTATTCAGTTCATCCTTCTGCGCATCATACTCTGTCTGTGTCTCCTGCAGATCAGCCATCTTTGTCTCAAGCGTTGTCTTAAGATCTTCTACTTTCTGAACTGTCGCAACATACTCTTCGAGCTTATCTCTGTCATAAGAATGTACCTGCTGGGAATATTCTGCCTGCGTCAGTACACTGGAAATATCTCCGGATGTCAGTACCTTCTCTACTGTAGCAGTTCCTGTTCCTTCTTCATACATATACTTAATACGAAGCTTCATAGCTGCATACTGCTGTTCCTGTTCCTCCTGCGCTGTCTTCAGATCTTCCTCCGTCTGAGAGATTTCCTCACCTGTTTCGATCAGATCATTCTCAAGATCAGAGATCTTGGTCATAAGTGAATTCAGCTGTGTCTGAAGATCGCTTACCTGATTCTGTGTCTCCTGCTTCTTCTGCTTCAGATCACTGACTTCGTCGGCAAGTACCGGTGTAACAGTCATTGTACATGCAAGTGTTACTGCAAGAATCATGCTGCTTACTTTTTTTAACTTCATCTTTCCACCTATCCTTATTTTTATCTAGTCCCCCATGTGATTCATTATAATTTTCGTATCATAACTCGTTGTAAATAGTTACATTATAATTCCACATACTCATATGTTATAATACAACATCTATCGCTTTTTTTCAACATATTTCTCGTAACAAGAGGGTATTTTATTTACATTCTATGCTCAATATTATAGCGTATTTATGTAATATTTTCAATAGTTTTCCTTACTTTTTTCATTTTTTCGTAACATTTTTGTAACAAAAAATCTGGAAAGTTCTCTTTATTCTTAGATAAACTTTCCAGATTCCTGTTTCACTGTATGATCTTTTATTTTCTACTGAATATATAAGTTTGTATATCCCATCAGGCTTTCATCTACTTCTCTTGCCACTTCACGACCTTCACGGATAGCCCATACAACAAGAGACTGTCCTCTGTGCATATCTCCGGCTGTGAATACATCTTTCACATTGGTAGAATATTTTCCTGCCTCTGTCTTTACATTTGTGCGTTCATTCACTTCTACACCAAATGCTTTTGTTACATAATCCTGACTTCCAAGGAATCCAGCTGCGATCAGAACAAGATCTGCATCTACGGTATACTCGCTTCCTTCTACCGGAACCATCATTTTCCGTCCGGTCTTCTCATCTGTCTTACTCTCAAGTTTGATAAGAACTGCCTTACAGAGATTTCCTTTCTTGTCTTTTACGAATTCTTTCACTGTCGTTGTGTAAACGCGAGGATCAGAACCAAACACAGCGATTGCTTCCTGCTGGCCATAATCTGTCTTGCAGACTCTTGGCCACTCCGGCCATGGGTTCAGCGGTGTCCTCTCGTCCGGTGCTTTCGGCATCATCTCCAGCTGGAGAACGCTCTTTGCTCCATGACGGATAGATGTTCCGACACAGTCATTTCCTGTATCTCCGCCTCCGATTACAATTACATTTTTTCCTTTTGCAGAAATGTAGCCTCCTGTTTTAAGCTTCATGTCATTTGCCCATAGTGCTTTCGTTGTTGATTTCAGGAAATCTACTGCAAAATAAATTCCCTGTGCATCTCTTCCCGGTGCTTTGATATCTCTTGGATTTGATGCTCCGCATGCAAGGATCACACGGTCATATTCTTTCAGGATATCTGCCGCCTTCACGTCTTTTCCGACATTACATCCTGTCTGGAAGATAATTCCCTCTTCTTCCATAATCGCAATCTTACGGTCGATAATCTGTTTCTCCAGCTTCATATTCGGAATTCCGTAGCGGAGCAATCCACCCGGTTTGTCCTCACGTTCAAAAACAGTTACCTGATGACCTCTTCTGTTCAGAAGATCTGCTGCCGCAAGTCCGGACGGACCGGAACCGATCACTGCGACTTTCTTTCCCGTACGCACTTTCGGCGGATTTGCCTTTGCATATCCCATCTCATATGCATTTTCAATAATTGCATATTCATTACTTTTTGATGCAACTGCTTCCTGATTCAGTCCACAGGTACATGCATTTTCACACAGTGCCGGACATACACGGGAAGTAAATTCCGGAAAATTGTTTGTCTTTTTCAGACGTAAATAAGCTTCCTTCCAGTTTCCATTGTAGATCAAGTCATTCCACTCCGGCACAAGGTTGTGCAGTGGACATCCACTGGCCATTCCTGCAAGCGGCTTTCCAGACTGGCAGAACGGAACTCCGCACGCCATACAGCGCGCGCCCTGAAGTTCCTGTTCTTCTTTGCTAAGAGGCGTATGGAACTCATTGAAATGTTTGATGCGTTCCAATGGGCTCTCTGCCGGTTTATCCTGTCTTTCATAATCCATAAATCCTGTCGGTTTTCCCATCTCTATGCCTCCTATCTTCCGTTCTTGATCATATTAAATGCTTCGATTTTTGCTTTTTCTCTGCTAAGTCCTTTTTCTTCCATCTGGATGATCGTGGACATCATTCTCTCATAGTCTTCCGGAATGATCTTCTTGAATTTTGGCAGATATTCTTTGAAATTATCAAGAATCTTCTTACCTACCTCAGAGTTTGTATAAGCAACATGCTCCTGGATCATTCCTTTTAATTCCTGTACATCATACTTATCTGTGACACGTTCAATGTTGACCATTGCTTTATTTACTTTACGATACAGGCTGTTATCGAGATCTATTACATAGGCAATACCGCCGCTCATTCCGGCTGCAAAGTTCTTTCCAACCTGTCCAAGTACAACAACACATCCACCTGTCATATATTCACATCCGTGATCTCCGACACCTTCTACAACTGCACGTGCACCAGAGTTTCTTACCGCAAAACGTTCTCCGGCAACACCGTTGATAAATGCATATCCACTGGTAGCACCGTAGAGTGCAACGTTACCGATAATAATGTTCTCATCTGATTTAAATTTCACACCTTTCGGCTGGCAAACAACCAGTTTTCCACCGGAAAGTCCTTTTCCAAAATAGTCATTACTGTCTCCTGTCAGTTCCAGTGTCAGTCCTCTTGGGATAAATGCTCCAAAGCTCTGACCGCCGGCACCTTTACACTGGATCACATAGCTGTCTTCTTCCAGTCCTTCCGGATATCTTCTTGTGATCTCAGATCCGAAAATTGTTCCGAAAGTACGGTCTGTATTTGTAACATCTACTTCAAGTCCTCTCTTTTCTCCTCTTTCAAGGGCTGGGAGAAGCTGTTTCAATAGTACTTTTTCATCCAACGTCTTGTTAAGTTCAAAATCATAGACTTTCTTTGGATTAAAGATAACACCTTTCTTCTCTTTCGCATATGGATTGTACAGAATCTGTGACAGATCCAGTGTTGCGGCACGCTCTGATGTCGGAACGTCTTTTACTTTCAGAAGATCTGTACGTCCTACCAGTTCATCCACTGTGCGGACACCAAGTTTTGCCATATATTCTCTTAATTCTTCTGCAATAAAACGCATAAAGTTAACAACATATTCCGGTTTTCCGCTGAAACGTTTTCTAAGCTCCGGATTCTGAGTTGCAACACCAACCGGACAAGTATCCAGGTTGCAGACACGCATCATAACACATCCCATTGTTACAAGCGGAGCTGTTGCAAATCCAAACTCTTCTGCTCCAAGGATTGCTGCGATCGCAACATCACGCCCACTCATGAGCTTACCATCTGTCTCAATACGGACACGCTCACGCAGACCATTCTGAATCAATGTCTGATGAGTTTCTGCAAGTCCAAGTTCCCACGGAAGTCCTGCATTCTGAATCGAGCTTCTCGGTGCTGCTCCTGTTCCTCCGTCATATCCTGAGATCAGGATAACTCCGGCTCCGGCTTTTGCAACACCTGCAGCAACTGTTCCAACACCTGCTTCTGATACCAGTTTCACAGAAATTCTAGCATTTTTATTTGCATTTTTGCAGTCATAGATCAGCTGTGCAAGATCCTCAATCGAATAGATGTCATGATGTGGCGGTGGTGAGATCAGACTCACACCAGGTGTTGAATGACGAGTCTTTGCGATCCATGGATATACCTTTCCACCCGGAAGATGTCCTCCTTCTCCTGGTTTTGCTCCCTGTGCCATCTTGATCTGGATTTCCTGTGCACTGACCAGATACCTGGATGTAACTCCGAATCGGCCGGAAGCAACCTGCTTGATTGCAGAGCATCTGTTTGTGTCAAGACGTTCAATATCCTCTCCTCCTTCACCGGAGTTTGATTTACCATGAAGCATATTCATGGCGATCGCCATTGTCTCATGTGCTTCTTTTGAAATAGAGCCATAGGACATCGCACCTGTCTTGAATCTTGTTACGATTGAATCTACGCTTTCTACTTCATCAAGCGGTACACTCTTCTTCGGGAAATTGAAATCAAGCTGACCTCTCAGATTGATCTTCTCGCCTTCCTCATCAACCATCTCTGTATACTGCTTGAACATTTCATAATCACCACGTCTTGTGGACTGCTGAAGCATATGGATTGTCTGTGGATTATAGAGATGTTCTTCTCCGCCACTTTTATATTTATGTTTTCCAACACTGTCCAGTGTCATATCAACCTGCAATCCAAGCGGATCGAATGCTTCTGTATGGAAAGCAGTGTAATCTTCTGCAATTTCTTCAATACCGATACCACCAACACGGCTGACTGTATCTGTAAAATAGCGGTTAATAAAATCTGTCTTGAGACCGATTGCTTCAAAAATCTTTGCTCCCTGATAGGACTGGATTGTTGAAATTCCCATCTTGGATGCAATCTTAATAATTCCATGAATTACCGCTGAATTATAATCATCTACTGCTGCATAATAATCTTTGTGAAGCAGATTTGCCTCGATCAGATGACGGATTGACTCATGTGCAAGATATGGATTGATTGCACATGCTCCATATCCAAGCAGTGTTGCAAAATGATGAACCTCTCTAGGCTCTCCACTTTCCAGAATCATCGCGACTGAGGTTCTCTTCTTTGTACGTACCAGATGCTGCTGCAGTCCAGATACTGCCAGAAGTGACGGGATTGCAACATGATATTCATCTACCTCACGGTCTGTCAGAATCAAAATATTAGCGCCCTCGCGGATCACACGGTCAACTTCAATGAAGAGATACTCTATCGCCTTCTCAAGACTTGTGTTTTTGTAATAAGTGATTGGAATCTCTGCAACTTTGAATCCATCCACTTTCATATTTTTAATTTTCAGAAGATCTGTATTTGTCAGGATCGGGTTATTGACTCTGAGCATCTTACAGTTCTCTTCCTTCTGTTCCAGAAGATTACCGTCTGTTCCGACATAAATAGTTGTAGAAGTTACGACTTCCTCACGGATTGCATCGATCGGCGGATTTGTAACCTGTGCAAACAGCTGTTTAAAATATCCGAACAGCGGCTGACGTTTCTGAGAAAGCACGGAAATCGGTGCATCCATTCCCATTGCTGCGGTTCCTTCGGCACCGCTCTTTGCCATTGTCAGAATAGAAGTTTTCACATCTTCGTAAGAATAACCAAACGCTTTCTGAAGCTGTGTACACTCTTCAGCTGTATATTTTGGTACATCCTTATTCGGGATTTTCAAATCCTTCAACTGAATCAGATTACTGTCCAGCCATTCTCCATATGGGAACTGATTTGCATATTTTTCTTTTAATTCCTCATCATCGATCACACGTCCTGCAACAGTATCAACCAAAAGCATCTTACCCGGGTGAAGTCTTTCTTTCATCACTATCTTGGATGGATCGATATCCAGAACTCCAACCTCTGAAGAAAGAATCAGATTATCATCATCTGTAATGTAATATCTGGAAGGGCGAAGTCCGTTACGGTCAAGCACAGCTCCCATAACATCTCCATCTGAGAACAGGATAGACGCCGGACCATCCCATGGCTCCATCATTGTTGCATAATACTGATAGAAATCTTTCTTGTTCTGGGACATCTCTTTATTGTTGATCCATGGTTCCGGAATACAGATCATAACTGCAAGCGGAAGATCCATTCCACTCATCACCATGAATTCTAATGCATTATCAAGCATCGCGGAATCAGATCCGGAAGTATTGATTGCAGGAAGCACCTTGTGAAGTTCACCTTTCAGACATCCTGCCTCCATTGTCTCTTCACGGGCACGCATCTTATCTGCATTACCACGGATCGTATTGATCTCTCCGTTGTGGACCATAAAGCGGTTCGGATGCGCTCTCTGCCAGCTTGGTGCAGTATTTGTACTGAATCTTGAATGTACCATTGCAATTGCAGAAATAAATTCTTCGTCCTGCAGATCTTCAAAGAAAAGTCTCAGCTGTCCTACAAGGAACATTCCTTTGTAAACGATTGTTCTACTGGAAAGTGAAACAACATAAGTGTCATCACTGCTCTGTTCGAAAATTCTTCTGACTACATACAGTCGACGATCAAAATCAATTCCTCTCTCGTATTTTGCAGGGCGTTCAATAAATGCCTGCATAATACATGGCATGCAATCTACCGCTGTCTTTCCAAGAATGTCCGGATGAATCGGAACTTCTCTCCAGCCCAAAAGTTTCAGTCCTTCTTTTTTTACAATAACTTCGAAAATCTTTTTCGCCTGATTGCGTTTTAATTCATCCTGCGGAAGAAAGAACATACCTACGCCGTAATCTCTTTCATCTTTCAGCTTAATTCCAAGTGGCTGACAGACTTTCTTGAAAAATCCATGAGGAATCTGTGTCAGAATACCCACGCCATCTCCTGTCTTTCCTTCTGCATCTTTTCCGGCTCTGTGCTCAAGTTGTTCTACAATACTCAAGGCTCCTGCCACTGTACTATGTGTCTTTTTGCCTTTGATATTGACAATTGCACCAATACCACAGTTATCATGTTCAAAACTTTCGCGGTAAAGACCACGATTCTGACTTTCCATTTCTTTCCTCATAGTCGCTATCCTTTCTTCCTGTAATCTAAAGTTTACTTTAAAATCTTCTTTATTCGGCGCATTCAATCATTTCTTTCTCACGTCGTGTAAAACTTTTTCTAGAATATACACCCTTTTACC
>OGDV01000360.1_pt1 | contig 22979 bp, 20 predicted proteins | sample 1570511 | NCBI WGS metagenome assembly OGDV01 (sample SAMEA2582179, study PRJEB24529) | metagenome | reverse complement strand
CGGGAAGATCGACGGACAGGTAAATAGTATCAGTGAGTTGGAAGCAAAGAATGAATTGTTCTCTGAATTCAAGGCGGTGAAAGACGGAAATGTCTGGTATACCGGAAAGAACTTGTATCAGGCAACCGATACAGTCGGAGAGCTGATCAAAGATATGCATCTGATGCTGACAGACGGTGACGAGTCTCAGATGATATTTCTTGAAAAAATGGAATAGATGATCAAATAAATGAGATGACGTAGAACAGATGAAGTGAAAAATGGAGTAGAAGAATGGAGCAGACAAGTTTTCATCAGGAAAATTTCAGACGGCGTACAAGATACACAGCGGTATTTCTGATTCTTGCAGCAGTATTTTGTGTTGTGACAGTGCTAAATATCAATACCGGAAATGTTCATATTCCGGTGCCTAAGATTCTGCGCATTCTCTTTCTGAAAGAAGGAGCGGCGACAGAGTACAATATTATATGGAAGATCCGTCTTCCGAGAATTCTGATGGCAGCGCTGCTTGGTGGTGCATTGTCTCTTTCAGGCTTTTTGCTGCAGACATTTTTTTCTAATCCTATTGCTGGACCTTTCGTTCTCGGAATTTCTTCCGGAGCGAAAATGGTCGTGGCACTTACAATGATCGTGTATTTGAAATATATCGGAAGATTTTCTTCGTATACACTGATTCTTGCAGCATTTATCGGGTCGCTGATCTCGACGGGATTTATCCTTCTGATGTCGAAAAAAGTGCAGCATATGGCGTCTCTTCTTGTCGGGGGGATCATGATCGGATATATCTGTTCGGCTATCACGGATTTTGTTGTGACATTTGCGGATGATTCTGATATTGTGAATCTGCACGGATGGTCACAGGGAAGTTTTTCCGGAATGAGCTGGAGCAATATTCATGTGGCAGCAGTGGTTGTCGGACTTGCGGTGCTGTTTACATTTTTCTTATCTAAGCCGATCAGTGCGTATCAGCTGGGAGAAGCATACGCGCAGAGCATGGGCGTGAATATTAAGACATTTCGCGTGATTTTGATCTTGCTTTCTAGTATTCTGTCAGCGTGTGTGACAGCATTTGCGGGACCGATTTCCTTCGTGGGAATCGCAGTTCCGTTTCTTGCAAGGAAAGCATTTGGCACGTCAAAACCGATCGTGGTCATACCGGGAACATTCTTTATGGGAGCTGTGTTCTGTATGATCTGTGACTTGATCGCACGAATGGCGCTGGCACCGGTGGAATTGAATATCAGTACGGTGACTTCTATTCTGGGTGCACCGATTGTTATCTATATGATGATACCGAAGGGAGGAAGAAAATAAGATGGCAGATTATTATTTTCAAATGAAAGACCTGTCGGTAGGTTATAATGGAAACTCCCTGATCCGTGATATCAATATCGGGATCAACAAGGGGGAGATCGTGACTTTGATCGGTCCGAATGGTTCGGGAAAGTCAACGATTTTGAAAAGTATTACAAGACAGCTGAAAGTCGTTGGTGGAAATGTATTTTTTGATGATACTTCTCTTCTGAAACTGCCGTACAAAGAGCTTGCGTCTAAGATGGCGGTCGTGTTGACGGATCGGATCAAGACAGAGTTGATGACTTGTCATGATATTGTGGCGACCGGTCGCTATCCATATACCGGACGGCTGGGCATTCTGACACAGGAGGATGAGCGTCTGGTGGAGGAGGCAATGCAGGCGGTTCATGCGCAGGAACTTGGTAACCGTGATTTTAATGCGATTAGTGACGGACAGAAGCAGCGCGTTCTGCTGGCGAGAGCAATCTGTCAGGACCCGGATGTGATCGTTTTAGATGAGCCGACTTCATTCCTGGATGTAAAATATAAGTTGGAGCTGTTGTCTATCCTTGAGCGGATGGCAAGGCAGAAGAAGATTACGGTGATTATGTCTCTTCATGAAATCGATCTGGCACAGAAGATTTCAGATAAGATCATCTGTGTCAAAGGCGAGACGATTTCACATTATGGAAGTCCGGAAGAAGTATTTACAGAAGAAATCATTCGCGAATTGTATGGAATCAATAATGGATATTTTGACCCGCTTTTTGGAAGTATTGAACTTCCTGCGCCGGAGGGTGAGCCAGAAGTGTTCGTGATCTCTTCCGGTGGAACTGGAATCCCGGTTTATCGTCGGCTTCAGAAGGAACACATTCCGTTTGCGGCAGGTATTTTGTATGAAAATGACATGGATTACCGGCTGGCAAGATTACTTGCGGCAGAAGTGATCACGGAAGAACCGTTTGAGGAGATTCGGGAAGAAACGCTTCAGAAAGCATTTGAGACAATAGGGAAATGTAAGCGTGTGATCAATGCCGGAGTAAAGATCGGTGCGTGGAACAAAGGGATTGAGAAGCTGCTTGAAAAAGCGGAAAAAGAAGGGAAATTATAAGAAAGAGTCACGTTAATGCTTAAAATTAATGTTTTAAAGCATTAACGTGACTCTTTTTGTTGCTATTCACTGTGTCGAATGGTAGAATAGAAACAATGACGACCTGTGAAAGGAAGTTATGTATAAAGAAAAGAAGAGAAACTAACAGCGGAGGCTGTTAAATGAGTGGAGGAATTCTATGAGCAACAAAGGACAATCAGGAAAGCGAGCAAGCTTTTCTGGAAAAATCGGGTATGTGCTTGCTGTAGCGGGGTCGGCAGTCGGCCTGGGAAATATCTGGAGATTCCCGTATCTGGCTGCAAAGTATGGTGGAGGAATCTTCCTTCTCGTATATTTGCTTTTGACAGTAACATTTGGTTATGTTTTAATCATGTCTGAGACAGCACTTGGAAGAATGACAAGAAAAAGTCCGGTCGGAGCTTATCAGACATTTGGTAAGACGAAAGCATTCAAGATCGGTGGATGGCTCAATGCAGTGATCCCGATGCTGATCGTACCGTACTATAGTTCGATCGGTGGATGGGTTATTAAGTATCTGGTAGAGTATCTGAAAGGAAATGTGCAGACCGTTGCACAGGATGGATATTTTACAAGTTTTATTTCAGATTCCATTCAGGTGGAAGTATGGTTTATCGTATTTGCCGTTCTTGTATTCTGCGTTATCCTTGCAGGAGTTGAGAATGGAGTAGAACGTGTTTCTAAGATCATGATGCCGATTCTGGTTATCCTTGCGATCATTGTAGCGATTTATTCCGTGACAAGACCGGGAGCTATCGAAGGTGTGAAGTATTTCCTGATTCCGAATCCAGAGCATTTCTCAGCAATGACAGTTGTTGCAGCGATGGGACAGATGTTCTATTCTCTGTCAATCGCAATGGGAATTTTGTATACATATGGTTCTTATATTGGTAAAGATGTTGATCTTGAGAAGTCTACAACACAGGTTGAGATTTTCGATACAGCGATCGCAATGCTCGCAGGACTTATGATCATTCCGGCAGTATTTGCATTCTCAGGCGGAAATCCGGATGACCTGCAGGCAGGACCGTCTCTGATGTTCATCACACTTCCGAAAGTGTTCGCAAGTATGGGAGTAGGAAGAGTAGCTGGAATCCTGTTCTTCGTATTAGTACTTCTTGCAGCAGCAACAAGTGCAATCTCACTTCTGGAGACAAGCGTATCTACCTTCCAGGATGAGTTGCATTGGAGCAGACCTAGATGTTGTATTTTGATGGCTGTTGTTATGATCGTTATCGGAACATTATCTTCTATGGGATACGGAGCGTTGGACTTCATCCAGTTCTTCGGAATGGCAAGTTTGGACTTCTTCGACTTCCTGACAAACTCCGTGATGATGCCGCTTGCAGCACTTGCAACATGCTTCCTGATCGTTCGTACTGTTGGATTTGAAAGAATCGCAAGGGAGATCGAGCAGTCATCTGCATTTAAGAGAAAGAAATTATACATGTTCTTTTTGAAATATCTGGCACCAATCTTCCTGGTCATTATTTTACTTAGTTCCATTGCAAATGTATTGGGAATTATTTCTATGTAACAAGAAAAATGCTTGTTAAAATAGACGTGGAATGTTGCTGTAAATGTACCTGCATGGTATAATATGACTAGACTTGTAAAGTTTAGAAACAGTTCAGCCATACAACGAAGTGGTCATAAACTGACGGTCTTACGTTGTATGGCTGAATTGCAATAATTTTACATTTTAAGTAAATGATAGGAGTGATTAAGATGTATCAGGAAGAGTATAAGCGCTGGATGACAGCAGACCTGGAAGACGCAGATCTGATGCCTGAATTAGCAAAAATCGAGGGAAATGATGATGAGATCAAGGAGCGTTTCGCAGTTGCGCTGAAGTTTGGAACAGCCGGACTTCGTGGTGTTCTTGGAGCAGGAACAAACAGAATGAATATCTACGTTGTTCGTCAGGCTACACAAGGACTTGCCAACTGGGTAAAGACACAGGGCGGTACACAGACAGTAGCGATCAGCTACGACAGCCGTCTCAAGAGTGATGTGTTTGCGAAGACAGCAGCAGGAGTTCTTGCAGCGAACGGAATTAAAGTAAGAATTTACGATGCTCTGATGCCGGTACCGGCACTTTCATTTGCAACACGTTATTATAACTGTAACGCAGGTGTTATGGTAACAGCATCCCACAACCCGGCGAAGTATAACGGATATAAGGCATACGGACCGGATGGATGCCAGATGACAGATGATGCAGCAGCAATCGTATACGAAGAGATCCAGAAGACAGATGTACTTACAGGTGCGAAGTATATGTCTTTCGCTCAGGGAGTTGAAGAAGGTCTGATCCGTTTCGTAGGAGATGACTGTAAGGATGCACTGTATGAGGCAATCGAGTCCCGTCAGGTTCGTCCGGGTCTGTGTAAGAGTGCAGGACTTAAGCTTGTATACAGCCCACTGAATGGATCTGGATTAGTACCGGTAACTCGCGTACTCAAAGATATCGGAATCACAGATGTAACAATCGTACCGGAGCAGGAGTACCCGAATGGATATTTCACAACATGTAGCTACCCGAACCCAGAGATCTTTGCAGCACTTGAACTGGGACTGAATCTTGCGAAAGAGACAGGAGCTGACCTCATGCTCGCAACAGACCCAGATGCAGACCGTGTCGGAATCGCTATGAAGTGCCCAGACGGATCTTACGAGCTCGTTTCAGGAAATGAAGTCGGAGTTCTTCTTCTTGACTACATCGCAGCAGGACGTATCGAGAAAGGCACAATGCCTGAGAAACCGGTAGCAGTGAAATCTCTCGTATCTACACCACTTGCAGACGCAGTTGCAGAGCATTACGGAGTAGAACTTCGCAACGTACTGACAGGATTCAAATGGATCGGAGATCAGATTGCGAACCTCGAGGCAGCAGGAGAAGTTGACCGTTTTATCTTCGGATTTGAAGAGAGCTACGGATACCTTGCAGGACCTTATGTACGTGATAAAGATGCAATCATCGGATCTATGCTGATCTGTGAGATGGCCGCTTACTACAGAAGCATCGGAAGCTCACTGAAACAGAGACTGGAAGAGATCTACGCACAGTACGGACGTTATCTCAACAAGATCGACAGCTTTGAATTCCCGGGACTTAGCGGAATGGATAAGATGTCAGGAATCATGGAAGACCTTCGTAAGAATCCTCTGGAAGAGATCGCAGGATACAAAGTAGCCAGCGTGATCGATTACGAGAAGACAGAAGAAACAGGACTTCCGAAGGCTAACGTACTTGTTTACAAACTGGAGAACAACGAGACAGTAATCGTTCGTCCATCCGGAACAGAGCCGAAGATCAAGATCTACTACACAACACTTGGTAAAGATCTTGCGGAGGCAGAAGCTGAGAAAGAGAAGCTTGCAGAAGCACTGAAACCTATTATGGAATAATAGAAGATAGGAAAGGGGATCAGATATCTGGTCTCCTTTTTTTTCGATACCGCTATTAATGAAAATGCATCTAGTAAATATACAGCATATGTGTTAAAATCAATACATTACAGTAAAGTAATAAAGCGAATAAAGAACGAAGCAGATGGAGGAATATTACGATGTATATAACATGTCTTGATGTAGAAGGAGTATTAGTACCAGAGATTTGGATTGCATTTGCAGAGGCAAGCGGAATCCCGGAGCTTAAGAAGACGACAAGAGATGAACCAGATTATGATAAGCTGATGAACTGGAGACTTGGAATCCTGAAAGAGCATGGTCTCGGACTGAAGGAGATTCAGGAGACGATCGCAAAGATCGATCCGCTTCCGGGAGCGAGAGAGTTCTTAGATGAGCTTCGTACATTCAGCCAGGTGATCCTGATTAGTGATACATTTACACAGTTTGCTACACCACTGATGGAGAAACTCGGATGGCCGACATTGTTCTGTAACAGTCTGGAAGTAGCTGAGAACGGTGAGATCACAGGATTTAAGATGCGTGTAGAGCAGTCTAAGTTAAGTACTGTGAAAGCACTGCAGTCTATCGGATTTGACACAATTGCAAGTGGAGATTCCTACAATGACCTTGGCATGATCCAGGCAAGTAAGGCAGGATTCTTATTCCGCAGTACAGAGCAGATCAAGGCAGATCACCCGGAACTTCCGGCATATGAAACTTATGAGGAATTGCTGACTGCGATTAAAGATGCGATGAAATAGAGGATGAAAATACGAAAAAGCATCTGCACAGCCTGAATTGGCCGGTTGCAGATGTTTTTTATATATTAGGAAAGTCCTTTCCTAATATATAAAAAATGCTCCGCTTAGGATGCGCACTGCGGCGTATAATGTAGACGCTTGTGACGCCGCAGGCGCAAGAATGTGCCGAGCACATTCTTTGTTCTATATAGATTAATGTAGAAAATCATGATAAGATAGAAAGACAAAGAAGTATTAGCAGAATCAGCAGTATAGAAAAATGGAATCCGTAAGATTGGATGAATAAACAGGAAAGGACTACAACCAACATGTTATACGATGAAATCATGAAGATAGTGACACTGGCAGGGGAACTGATGCTTCAGGCACAGGACGAGGAACTGACAGTTTTTGATAAAGAAGGAACTGCAAACTTTGTGACAAAGCATGACAAGGAGATTCAGTTTTATCTGATTCAGAACCTGCGTCAACTCATACCGGAAGCGACATTTCTTGCAGAGGAAGACGGGATGCAGCAGGAACTTGGAGATGGCTATTGCTTCATTATAGATCCGATTGACGGAACGACGAACTTCATCTTTGATTACAAGCACAGTTGTATCTCAGTCGGTCTGACAAAGTTTGGAAGAATGCTGTTTGGCTGTGTTTACAATCCTTACACAAGAGAAATGTATTCCGCTGTGAAAGGCGAAGGGGCGAAGCTGAATGGAAAAGAGATTCACTGTTCGGATAAAGGACTTGCAGACAATCTGGTTGCATTCGGAACTGCACGGTATCAGACAGAAGATACAGACAGAATCTTTGACCATGCGAAGAAGCTGTATCTGAACAGCCTTGGAATTCGTGCCGGTGGTTCAGCAGCACTTGATATCTGCCGTGTGGCATCCGGTGCAAATGGAGTCTATCTTGAACTAATGCTGTATCCGTGGGATTATGCGGCAGCATCACTGATCGTGATGGAAGCCGGAGGGTTTATCTCAACAGCAGAGGGCGGAATGATCACGTTGGATCAGCCGTGTTCCATCCTGGCAGCAGGACGGCAGTGCTGGAAGGAAGCAAGCCAGCTGTTGAGTGAATGATCAGAAGAATGGAATAGAGAAAAAATAGAAGGGGACTGAATTCATATGTTTACGCATGAGATGATAAAATCTTTTAATCAGTTGGAGATGGATGTATATAATTACATTGTCAGCAATGAAGAGAAAGTAGTATATATGAAAGTACGTGAACTGGCAGAGGAGGTTCATGTTTCGACAACGACGATCCTTCGCTTTTGCAAAAAGGTAGGATGTGAGGGATATTCTGAATTCCGTTTGAAATTAAAACAGGAAGTCAGCAGCAAGGAACAGAAGAAAATCAATATGGATCTTACTGCGGTTAAAGATTTCTTTGAGAGAGTGCAGACACAGGCATTTGCTGAGAATATCCAGGAAGCTGTGAAGTTACTTACAAAGGCATCGTCAATTATATTTGTAGGAGTGGGAAATTCTTCTATTATAGGAAAGTATGGAGCAAGATATTTTAATAATGTAGGTTGGTTTTCTTTTGCAATTGATGATCCATTTACTCCGGTATTTCGCGGAAAAGGTGAGAGGACAGCTACGGTTGCATTGTCTGTATCAGGAGAGACGGAACAGACACTGATGTTGGCAGAAAAGTTGAAAAGAAGAGGGAGCAGCCTGATATCTATTACAAATAAGGCAAACTGTTCTTTGGCGAAGATGAGTGACTGCAATATAAATTATTATGTTTCAGAGTATAAAAAAGACGAAAATTATGATCTGACATCCCAAATGGCAGTCGTTTTTATTTTGGAATTAATCGGAAGAGAATTGGAGGGCGTCCATAACGATACAGATGATCTGTTTCAAAATGATATGGAAGACTTATTTCATTAAGGTTGTAGAATGTAATGGTACGAATAGTAACTAGATAAGTAACAAAAAAAACAGAATACACGAAAAAGTATCATAATATACAAAAAAGGAAAAGGAAAACAGTGCATTTTACACAATAAAGTAGAATGCCCTGTTTTTTTTATGTAACAAATTCCGTCTATATGGAACGGAAACCAGAAACAGGAAAAAGTACTGACAAAATGGAAAATGCCTGTTATACTAGCACCATCAAAACAAACGAGAAAAAATTAGGGAGGAAACAATCATGGTAATTCGATTATTTTGTGCAGCAGGAATGTCAACAAGTCTTCTGGTAAAGAAGATGGAAGAGGCAGCAAAGGAAAAAGGAAAAGATGCTGATATCGCAGCATATCCATTTACAGATATGGAACGCATGATTGAAGGCGTGGATGTAGCACTGCTCGGACCACAGGTAGGATATCAGCTTGCCAGAGCAAAAGAGATCTGTGATCCAAAAGGGGTTCCGGTAGATGTGATCCCAATGCAGGATTATGGAATGTGCAATGGAATGAATGTTTTGAAATTTGCATATAAGCTTGCGAAAAATAAATAAGAGAAAACAAAGATACACAATTTAAAGTAAAGGGTAGTAGCAAATGAAAGAGAAATTTAACGAAAAAGTAATCCCTGTGATCCTTAAGTTTATTAATACAAAGGGAATACAGTCAATAAAAAATGGTATGGTGACTTCCATGTCTCCTCTGATCATCGGATCAATCTTCCTGATCCTGTCAAACTTTCCGGTAAAGGCAGTTGTCGATGTATTAGAGTCTACAGGAATCAAAGCAGTATTAGATCAGGCATGTGGTGCAACATTCTCCATCAGTGCGATGATCGCAGTTATCGGTATCAGCTATAGCTATGCGAAACTGGAAAATCAGGAACCACTCAACTGTGCAATTATTTCATTGGCATCATTCTTGATTCTGATGCCTTCGTCCAAAACAACAGAAAGTGGAGAAGTTGTTGGTGGAATCATTGATAAGACATGGACAGCAGGACAGGGAATGATTGGAGCAATCATTGTCGGATTGATCGTACCGCTTGTTTACTGTTGGTTTTTGAAGAAAAATATACGTATTAAAATGCCGGCCGGAGTTCCGGAAGGTGTAACAAATGCATTCTCAGCATTAATCCCGGCATTCGTAATCCTGACAGGGACTGCAGTAATTCACGGTATCTGTTCTATTGGATTCAACACAACAGGTATGGAAATTATTTACAAAGTTGTTCAGACACCACTTCAGAAAATGACAGACTCCCTTGGTGGAGCAGTTCTGATGTGCTTTACAGGACCATTCCTGTGGTTCTTCGGAGTTCATGGTTCAACAGTAGTTGGTGGAATCATGACAGGACTTTTACAGGCAAACAGTCTTGCAAACCAGGCTATTATTGACAGTGGTGTAGAACTTACAATAGCAAACGGAGGCCATATTGTAACACAGCAGTTTTATGATCAGTTTATCAATATAACAGGTGCAGGTATCACAATCGGACTTGTAATGTATATGTTCTTCTTTGCAAAATCAAAACAGTTGAAAGCACTTGGTAAAGTGGGAATTATTCCGGCATTATTTGGAATCAATGAGCCAGTTCTGTTTGGTACTCCGATCGTTATGAACCCAATGCTTGCAATTCCGTTTATTGGAATGCCTGTGATCGCATGTTTAATCCAGTATTTTGCACTGTATACAGGAATCTGCCCATTATATGGAGCAACACAGATTCCATGGACTTGTCCACCGATTATCTCAGGATTCCTTTTAGCAGGATGGAAAAGTGCTTTACTTCAGTTAGTAATCCTTTGTGTTTCATTCTTTGTTTATCTGCCATTCATTAAGAAGGTTGACAAGATGAATCTGGTTCAGGAGAAGAATCAGCCGGTAGAAGATGAGGATGAAGACTGGTAAAATCAGAATTTAAAAATAATAAAAGCAGGACAGGAGACAAAAATGGACGAAAAATTTGAATTGGCATGTTTTCAGATTATTACATATGTAGGTACAGCAAGAACACATTTTATCAATGCAATTCATTGTGCGAAAGAGGGAAAATATGATGAGGCAGCAGAGCTGATTAAACAAGGAGATGAAGCCTTTTCACTTGGGCATAACGCTCATGCAGACCTTCTGACAATGGATGCAAACGGAGAGATTTCTAATGGATACATGCTTCTGATGCATGCAGAAGATCAGCTTATGAGTGCAGAGAGTTTCCGTATTCTCGCAGATGAATTCATTGCACTGTATAAGAGAATTGATGAGAAATAATCATTAAGCTGTGATTGAATATAGAAACAGAAAAGTTGGGGGCAAAAGCCCCCAACACTATTATACAAAGCAATTAAGACAACAGGAAGGAAATAACAATGGGATTTCGAAAAGATTTTCTCTGGGGTGGCGCAGTTGCTGCTCATCAGCTGGAAGGCGCCTATGATCGAGACGGAAAAGGTTTGAGTATTATGGACGTTGTAACCAGCGGAGATGTAAATACAAGAAGAAGAATAACAGGTGAAATACTAAAAGGCGAGAATTATCCGAATCATGAAGCAATCGATTTTTATGATTACTATAAAGAAGATATCCGCTTATTTGCGGAAATGGGATTCAAGTGTTTCCGTACAAGTATTGCATGGACACGTATCTTCCCAAATGGTGATGAAGAACAGCCGAATGAAGCCGGATTAAAATTCTATGATGACATGTTTGATGAATGTCTGAAATATGGGATCGAACCAGTGATCACACTGAGTCATTTTGAGATGCCTCTGCATCTTGTACAAGAGTACGGTGGATGGAGAAACAGAAAACTGATTGATTTCTTCGTGAAATTTGCAGTAACATGCTTTGAGAGATACAAAGACAAAGTAAAATACTGGATGACATTTAATGAGATTAATAATCAGGCAGATATCGGTGACGGATTCATGCTTTACGCTAATTCCGGGATTGTAGTTAAACCAGAAGAAAATGTAGAAGAATTGATGTATCAGGCATCTCACTACGAACTGGTTGCCAGTGCCGAAGCGATAAAAGCAGGACATAAGATCAATCCGGAATTTCAGATTGGCTGCATGATCGCAATGTGCCCGATTTATCCGGCTACCTGCCGTCCGGAAGATATACTGCAGGCTGAAAAAGCCATGCAGAAAAGATATTATTATACAGATGTGCATGTAAAAGGAGAATATCCTGCGAATATTTTGAAATACTGGGAAAGAAAAGACCTTAAGATTGACGTAACAGAAGAAGATCTTGCAGTGTTAAAACAGGGCTGTGTCGATTACATCGGTTTCAGTTATTATATGTCTTTCTGTACAAAAGCAGAACCAGACAATCCGGAATATGATTACCGTGGAGAAAAGGATCGTATAAAGAATCAGTATGTAAAGGCAAGTGAATGGGGATGGCAGATTGATCCGATTGGACTGCGCTATTCATTGAACTGGTTTACAGATCGCTACAAAGTACCATTGTTTATTGTAGAAAATGGATTTGGAGCATATGATACTTTAGAAGAGGATGGAAGCATCCACGATCCATACCGTGTAGAATATCTGCAACACCACATTTCAGAAATGAAAAAGGCGGTAGAGGAAGATGGTGTAGATCTGATGGGTTATACACCATGGGGATGCATCGACCTTGTCAGTGCAGGAAGCGGTGAGATGGATAAGAGATATGGATTCATCTATGTGGATAAACATAATGATGGAACAGGAGACTTGTCCAGAAGAAAGAAAGATTCTTTCGAGTGGTATAAAGAAGTTATTTCAACAAACGGCGAAAATATCAATTAGTTGGCAAGATGATTGTTAAAGAAGAGTGTCTATATCAAGGAACGATAAAAGGTTCTGATATAGACACTTTTTGGTTACTGATTTTATAGTATTGGGCTAATGGGATTTGTTGAGTATTTTAGTGAACAATGTTACAATACTAGTATTATCAGATTGTGTAGATAAAGTTGCAGAGTAGAAAGCGAGGGAAAATATTATGCATCCGGTAATAAGCATTGGAAAACAAAATTTCGCATCATTGCGGGAGAACAACTGCTTTTATATAGATAAATCTGACCTGATCAGAGAATGGTGGGAATCACAGGATGAGATCACACTGATTACAAGACCTCGTCGTTTTGGCAAGACATTAAATATGAGTATGCTGAATTATTTCTTCTCGAACCTATATACGGATAAGAAGAAATTATTCGAAGATCTTTCTGTCTGGAAAGAAGAAAAATATCAGAAATTACAAGGAACATATCCAGTGATATTCATTAGCTTTGCTACAATTAAAGGTGCTGATTATCAGGATGCAAGAGATGGAATCATCATGGCGATCAATGAAGCATATTCCGAGCATCGTTATCTCCTGGAATGGAACGGCCTTACAGAAGGTGAGCGAAGATGCTTTGAAGAACTGGATAATTACGCCAAGAATCCAGGAATGAAAGAACCGGTAGCAAATGATACAATCTGCAATGCAGTTAAGAATCTGTCCAATTGTCTGTATCGTTATTATGAGAAGAAAGTTCTGATTCTTCTGGACGAATACGATACACCGATGCAAGAAGCATATCTCTATGAATATTGGGAAGAATTCATTGCTTTTATAAGAAACTTTTTCAATGCAACATTTAAAACCAATCCATATCTTGAAAGAGCAATGATGACTGGCATCACGAGAGTGTCGAAGGAATCGGTATTTTCTGATTTGAACAACTTAAATGTTGTTACAACAACATCAGAAGAATATGAATCAAGCTTTGGATTTACTGAAGAAGAAGTATTCCATGCATTGGAAACAATGGGAATGTCACAAGAAAAACAGCTTGTAAAATCCTGGTATGACGGATTTATATTTGGAAAACAGAAAGACATTTATAATCCGTGGTCTATCACAAACTATCTGGATAAAAAACAATTGCGTCCGTATTGGGCAGATACAAGTTCGAATGGTTTGATCAATCGACTGATCAGACAATCCTCATCGGAAATCAAAGAACGGATGGAAGAGCTTCTGCAAGGAAAAGAAATCGTAGTAAATTTTGACGAACAGATTGTGTTTGAACAGCTGGATCAGGATGAGAATGCCATCTGGAGTCTGATGCTGGCAAGCGGATATCTGAAGGCAACAGACGTAGAATATCGAGGAGTTCTAAGAGAACCATGGTATCATCTGATGATTACTAATTTGGAAACAACCGCAATGTTCTCAAATTTATTTAAGGGATGGTTTCATCAGAGCAGATCGAATTATAATCAATTTATGAAGGCACTGCTCGCCGGTGATCTGGATGCGATGAACTATTATATGAATCAGGTTTCAATGGCAACATTTAGTTACTTTGACACATCAGGAAATGAAGAAGGACCAAGTGAGCCGGAACGATTTTATCATGGCTTTGTATTGGGATTGATTGCGGATCAGGCAGATCAATATGAAATCTGTTCGAATCGAGAGAGCGGATTTGGAAGATATGATGTAATGATGATTCCAAGGGAACAGGGAGATAAACAATATCCTGCAATCATTATGGAGTTTAAAGTTCGTAACTCAAGGAAAGAAAAAACGTTGGAAGAGACAGTGGAGCATGCGCTGAATCAGATTGAAGAAATGAACTATGATGCACAGCTTTTTGCACGTGGATTCAAAAAAGAAGAAATCAGACATTATGGATTTGCATTTGAAGGAAAGAAGATTCTAATCGGGATGCGAGAATAATGTTACAAAACATAGTGAAAAAGTGCAGAAAAATGTTACAGAAACCGATAAAAAACGCGGAAAAATGTAACGAAACACATCGAATAACCTCGGAAAAATGTAGATATGAGGTGGATCTGGCGGGATTATGAAAAGTTATCCACATTTTATAAACAAAAAAATTGAGTTATAAATAATAGCGAAGAAGAGTCAATATTCGAGTTTGTTAAGAAATCCAGAAATATTGACTCTTCTTTTTTGAACCTATGAAGAGGTAAAATAAAGGGTATAAGTTTTTCACCTACCCCCGATACTCCCCCGGCTGGCAGTGATACTTCTCCTGAAATTTCTTATAGAAGAAGGTGACATTTTCATATCCGGCTCGCTGAGCAATTTCGGTTACCGGAAGTGTTGTCTGTTTCAACAGGTTGGCAGCAGTCTGCAGTTTCTGCGCCTGGATTAATTGAATATAAGTCATACCGGTATATTTCTTGAGAAGACGCGTGACATAGTTTGGACTGATATGGAAAAAGTCAGCGACAGATTCCTGTGTACATGTTCTGAAATTCCGTTCCATATAACGCAGCATAGGAATCACAACGCTGTTGTGTGAGTAGGAGTCTCCCTTTGTCAAATCGTCCTCATAGACATTGATCAATTCCGCCATGATCGTGTAGAAAAGATGCATGATAATATCCGTAGAATTAATGGATGGATCAAAGCACTCACAGAACAGTTCATTAAAGAACATCGGAATTCTACGGTCGTTTTCTGAGTGGAAAAGCAGGTAGTGGTCATGGTCAGTCTTTTCGTTGATCGCATTAATAAAAAAGCGGGAGAGTATACTGTCATTAGAAAACTGATTAAACATATGCTCACGCAGAAAGTCCGTCTTGGGGATAATGCTGATCATGATATCATTCTCTCCAAGCGGAGCAATTGAGTGCGGGCAGTTTGTGTCAATCAGGAGAACCTGGTTCTTTTGCAGAGTGATCGGGTGTCCGTCAATAACCTGCGGGCAGCTTCCGGAATAGACATAGTTAATCTCAATGTGGGTATGGATATGTTCTGGAACTGTACTGAAGCGGGAATTCTTCTTAATTGATATTTCCGAGAGTTCCGCATTAAGTCCGGGAGAGTGATCGGCTGGCTTGTTGTCAAGTGGGGAATAAGCAACATCTAAGTCCAATATAGTGTATTCTACGCCATTACATTGTTTTCTCGGCATATCTTTCCAGCCATCATAGACATATCCATTGCGATATTTCTCCTCACTTGGGGATAACGTGGTAAGATAATGATGTAGTGCTTTCAGATTCATAAGACAGGTACCTCCTTTGCATGAAGTGTAGCAGATTGTGTGGAAATGGTCAATAAAAAGTGAGGAATCTGATATTTTTTTCTAATATGTGGTTGGCTATAATATAGACAATAAAGAAATGCATTTCGAGAAACTATTAGATATTAAGTGTGAGTGATGAATGGGAGGAACGTACATCATGGCAAAAGAAGATTATGGACAGCTGGCAAAGGAAGTAGTAGCTGCTGTTGGAGGGAAAGAAAATATTGTTAGTGTATCAAATTGTATGACACGTTTACGTTTTGTTTTGAAGGATGATACAATTCCAAATAAGGATGAGGTGAGCAAGATTAAGGGTGTCAAAGGCGTTATGAATCAGGGTGGTCAGTACCAGGTGATCATTGGTACTCATGTAAGTGAAGTAGTTAAGTTTGTAAAGACAGAAGCCGGAATCACAGGGAACAGTAAGGCGGTAAATAAAGAAGATTACCAGGTGATGAAAAAAGACAGTCTTTGGAACCGTTTCTTTAAGGTGATCTCCGGATGTATCATGCCAATGATAGGTCCAATGATCGCAGGAGGAATCTTGAAAGGAATCCTTGTCATTCTTACAACAATGGGTATCCTCACAAACACAGATGGAACATACCTTGTACTTTATGCAGCATCTGATGCAATTATGTACTTTATGCCGATTATCGTAGGATTTTCATGCGGAAAGATTTTTGATTGTAATCCGTATACGACGGCTGCAATCGGAGCGGCGCTTGTATATCCGAATCTGGTGGCAGCGATTGCAGCAGAAGGTGGAATCACATTCCTCCATATTCCGGTATCTACAACAACTTATGCGAACACATTATTCCCAATCATTCTGGCATCTTTCTTCGCAAGCAAGGTGGAAAAGCTGGCAAAGAAGGTGCTTCCAGAGATGATTCAGTTAATGATGGTTCCTACAGTTGTACTTGCATTGACAGTTCCGCTTTCTTATTTAGTGATCGGACCGGTTATGCAGTATGTTTCTAATGGACTTTCAACTGTAGTTTGTGGAATCTTTAATTTCAGTCCAATCCTTGGAGGCTTGCTTTTTGGAGCATTCTGGCAGTTAGTTGTTCTCCTTGGTTTGCATGCAGCATTTATCCCGGTATTGATGAATAACCTGTTTACACTTGGAAGCGATCCAATCAACGCGATTCTCGGCTTGACAGTATGGGCACTTGCCGGAGTAGCACTTGGATACTCACTTAGAGCAAAAGATCCGGATAAACGTAGCGCTGGATTCGGTAGTCTTGCATCCGCACTCTGTGGAGTAACAGAGCCGGCAATCTATTCCATTGCTGTTCCGAATATGAAATTATTTGCCTGCGCATGGGTAGGTGGAGGAATCTCCGGTGCAATTCTCGGAGGGCTCGGAGCTAAATTATATGCACTTGCAGGAGACGGACTCTTCCGTATTCCTGGAATGATCAATCCGGCAGGACTGGACATCAGTTTCTATGGATTTATCGCGTGTGCAGCACTCGCATTTATAGTGTCAGCGGTACTGGCATACATTGTACAGGGAAAAGAAGAGAAGAAAAACTAAAAGCTAGTAATGATACAAGGGAGACAGAAAATGAAGAACGGATTATATCCATTTTTTTGGCAGCATGGAGAAGAACATGCGATATTGAGTGAATATATGGACAAGATAGCAGAGAGTGGGATGAAAGGGGTGTGCATTGAGGCACGCCCACATCCGGACTTCGTTGGAGATCAGTGGTGGAGTGATCTGGATCTGATTCTTGCGAAAGCAAAAGAAAATGAGATGAAGGTCTGGATTCTCGATGATTCTCATTTTCCAACAGGATATGCGAATGGAAAAGTAAAAGAATGCTATCCACAGTATCTGAAGAAATATCTGGATATGCGTCGCTATGATGTGCAAGGACCGATGCGACAGATGCGCATTGATTTAAAGCTTTTAAAAGGAAGACCGTGGGACAAGCCGGATCCGGAACAGAGAATCCTGAAAGTCTACATGGCAAAACGAAGCAGCCGTTATACAGAGCAGGGAGATCCAGTTGATGCAGAGACACTGACGGATATTACGGATTGCATGGACATGGAAAAACGCCTTCTGACATTGGATGTTAAAGACGGTGCGTGGAGTATTTTTATTCTGTATCTAACTAGAAAAGGTGGTGAAGAGGCGACAAAAGATTACCTTAATCCACTTGTAAAAGAAACAACGCAAATTCTCATTGATGAGGTTTATGAACCTCACTATGCACATTATAAAGATGATTTCGGAACGTTGATTGAAGGTTTCTTCTCAGATGAACCGAGATTTGGAAATGAAAAAGGAACGGAAGCACGAATCGGATCTGATATGGTTCTTCCATGGAGAGAAGGCCTTGAAAAAGAGCTGGAATTTGATGCAAAATATCTGCCGCTTTTATGGGTAAATGCAAACGGTGCTGAAGCAGAAATCCGTTACCGCTACATGGATCTGATCACAAAGCTGTATCGTGATAATTTTACAAATGTTCTTTCGGACTGGTGCCATGCACATGGTGTGATGTATCTTGGACATACAATTGAAGACAACGGTGCACATGCAAGACTCGGTTACGGAACAGGACATTATTTCCGTGGACAGGAGACGATGGACTACGCAGGAATCGATGTGATCGGAGGTCAGATCGTTCCGGGGATGAATTATCATCATGACGCATTCAATACCGGTGGAAGCAATGGAGAATTTTACCATTATGCACTTGCAAAACTGGCTTCATCCGCAGCACATTTAGATCCACTCAAGAACGGGAATTCTATGTGTGAAGCCTTTGGAGCTTACGGATGGAATGAAGGACTGAAGATGATGAAATGGATCGCAGATCACCTGATCGTCCGTGGAATCAATCACATTGTTCCACATGCTTTTGATCCAAAGAAATTCCCGGACTTCGACTGCCCACCGCATTTCTATGCGCATGGAATGAATCCGCAGTTTCGGTATTTCTCAACATTCAGTAATTATGTGAATCGTCTGATGGAATTGTTCCGGGATGGAACACACCCGGCGAAAGTCGGAGTGCTCTACCCGGCTGAGCAGGAATGGGGCGGAGAGTATATGCCAATCGAGAAACCGGCAAGAGCACTGACGGAACATCAGATCAGCTTTGATATCATTTCACTGGATTACCTTGCAGGCGCAGAGCTGCAGGAGAAACAGTACAGTATCAATGGACAGAATTTTGAGGTGCTGATTGTTCCTTATAGCACTTTCCTGCCACAGCAGGGAAAAGAGCGTCTTAGTCAATTAGAGCAGTCGGGAGTTCGTGTGATCTATCTTGAAAAAGAGATTTATAACTTTGATGTACAGAAAGAATTAGGACAATATCAGGCAGTAAAATTTACTAATGCGTATCCGGAGCTTACAGTCGGAGAATATATGAAAAATGATGTGTATTGTCTTATGTTATTTAATGAAAATATTGGAAATACAATCGACACAGAACTGACAATTTCAGACGGAAATGCAGTCTACCGTTACGATGCATTTGCCAATACTTTGACAGAAGTATCACAGACAGCAAAGCTTGTTCTGCAGCCATATGAATCAGTGGTATTTCTTCAGGGAGAAGAAAGTCAAGTGAAGGCGATTGCAGAAAAATTGGAGGCTGGTTTCACTGGAGAATTTGATAGAGAAAGTGGCAAGAAGTCATTTGGCACAGATGGTGAAATGGAAGACAGAACCAATCTGCTTCCGGAAAAATGGAAAGTAACATTTGCAGACAGCTGTTCCTATCCAGAATTCATAGAAACAGTTCCGACAGAAAAGCTAGATCTGATCAGCAGTATTACAGGATTTGAAAATAAATCCGGAACCGTGCGCTATGAAGGAACAACCCAGCTAGAAAAGAAAAATATAGAAAGAAGTATTTGGCTTGATCTGGGCAATGCCTATGAGACAGCGGAAGTGTTTGTAAATGGAAAATCCGCAGGTGTTCGTATCTGTAAGCCATATCGCTTTGAGTTGACAGGACTTCTTAAAGAGGGTGAGAACCGGCTGGCAATTGAGGTAACAAATACACTAGGTACACAGATGAGAGATGCAATCAGCCATTATCTGCCAATTGAACCGTTTGGCGTTGAAGGAATGGTGCATCTTTACATGGGAAAATAAATCAGAAAAATCAGAAAAATTCAGCAGGAGGCAGTAAGATGAGTTTACCGGAAAATTTTTTGTGGGGCGGCGCAACAGCAGCAAATCAGTGTGAGGGTGCATATAATGTGGATGGAAGAGGGTTGGCCAATGTCGATATATGTCCGGCAGGAAAAGACCGATTCAAGGTAATGCTTGGACATGGAGAGACGTTAGAGCCGGACACAGAGCATGTTTATCCGGCAATGCAAGGAATCGATTTCTATCATCATTACAAAGAAGATATCGCGCTTCTAGGTGAAATGGGTTTCAAGACATTTCGTCTGTCGATTGCCTGGTCAAGAATCTTTCCAAACGGTGATGATGCAGAACCAAATGAAGCAGGACTTCAATTCTATGAAAATGTATTTAAAGAATGCCACAAATACGGAATTGAGCCACTTGTTACAATTACACATTTTGATTGCCCGATTCATCTGACCAAAGAGTACGGAGGCTGGAAGAACCGAAAACTGATTGAGTTCTATAAGAAACTTGTAACAGTACTCTTTACAAGATACAAAGGACTTGTAAAATACTGGCTGACATTTAATGAGATCAACATGATTCTGCACCTTCCATTTATGGGGGCGGGACTTGTCTTTAAAGAAAGAGAAAATGAGACACAGGCGAAATATCTTGCAGCACATCATGAACTGGTAGCGTCTGCAGAAGCAACAAGAATCGCTCATGAGATCGATCCAGAGAATAAGGTCGGATGTATGCTGGCAGCAGGTCAGACATATCCATACTCCTGTGCGCCAGAAGATGTATGGAAAGCGATGGGAAAAGATCGTGAAAATTACTTCTTCATTGATGTACAGGCAAGAGGTGAATATCCGGCTTATGCAAAGAAATTCTTCGAAAGAGAAGGAATCCAGCTCGATATTACAGAAGAAGATGAAAAACTCCTGAAAGAAAATACAGTTGATTTTGTTTCATTTTCTTACTACTCTTCCAGATGCGCAAGTGCGGATGCAAGCGTTGACACAACAGATGGAAATGTATTTGCTACAGTAAAGAATCCACATCTGAAAGCAAGTGAATGGGGATGGCAGATCGATCCGCTGGGACTTCGTATTACAATGAATGCACTGTATGACAGATATCAGAAGCCGCTTTTTATCGTAGAAAATGGACTTGGTGCGGTGGATCAGCCGGATGAGAACGGTTATGTGGAAGACGACTATCGTATAGAATATTTAAAAGCACATATTTTGGCTATGATGGACGCTGTAGAGATTGACGGTGTGGAAATTATGGGTTATACTTCATGGGGGTGCATTGATTTAGTTAGTGCTTCAACCGGTGAAATGAAAAAGCGTTATGGCTTTATCTATGTCGATAAAGATGACAATGGAAATGGAACGCTTAGACGTACAAAGAAGAAATCATTTGACTGGTATAAGACCGTAATTGAGACCAATGGACAATGTTTAAAAGAAAGAGGCGAGAAGTAGGTATGTTTTCATTTTTTAAGAAAAAACAGGCTCCTGCAGAGGAGAAAAAGGCATTTGCCGTAAAGGCTTATCTGTCAGGAAAAGTAGTACCAATCGAGGAAGTAAAGGACGAAGTGTTCTCATCTAAAGCATTAGGTGACGGACTTGCAATCGAGCCGGTTGAGAATGTGATCGTGGCACCATGTGACGCAACAGTATCTGTACTGATGGAAGGATCCAGACATGCAGTTGGACTTACACTTGCGAACGGAGTAGAGCTTCTGATCCACGAAGGAATCGACACAGTGAACATGGAAGGTGACGGATTCGAGTACTTCGTGAAAGAAGGAGACAAGGTAAGCGCAGGAGACAAGCTGCTCTCATTTGATCCGGAGAAGATCAAAGCACACGGATATGAGAAAACATGTATTCTCGTAGTTACGAACGGAGACGATTATCCGGATATGAAGCTGCACACAGGAATGGATGCAGTACAGGGCGAGACAGTGATCGCTGAATTCTAATCAATTTTGAAAGAGATGAAAAATTAAGAGACAGATACTTTTCCAATGCGAGAAAAGGCTCTGTCTCTTTTTGGTGTAAAATACGGAAAAATGGTGAAAATTCACAAGAAATCACAAATATACCGCAACAATATTGATGAAAAAACGGGAGATAGAGCTTCAGGCTAGACTAGACGAAGCTGAGGCACAGCTTAAGGACAGAGAAATTACGATTGAGAAGTCAGGGTCAATTGCTGATTCAGCAATGCAGTTAAGCGGCGTATTTCAGGCAGCACAGGAAGCTGCTGACACCTATCTTAAATCGATAAAAGCAACGGCGCGGCATGTATAGGAATTCTTGAGATACCGGCGATTGACCTGAAGCTTCCGGTACTGAGTGAGTGGAGCTATCCGTTTCTGAAGAGGGCACCTTGTCGCTATTCGGGCAGTGCTTATCTGGATAATCTCGTGATCACGGCACATAATTACAGAACATATTTCGGGAAGCTGAAGGAACTGGAAGTTGGAACTGAGGTGATCTTCACAGATGCAGCCGGGAACCGGTTCGAATACAAAGTGGCGGCGGTAGAGGCACTGACTCCACAAAGCGTGAAGGACATGACAAGCGGAGAGTGGGCGTTAAGCTTGTTTACATGTACGCTGGATGGAAAGAACAGAGTGACAGTGCGGTGTGAGGCTGCTGGTTGCACATCATGTGAGCAGTAACTTGCACATCGTGTGAGGTAAAGAGTTGAAAGATTTGTTTGACATAAGAAAAAAGAAATGCTAATATAATAAATAGAAAGGTGCTACCGATGACGGTTCGCCTGATGTTTTTAATTGGTTAAATAACCGCTCAAGTTTTCTCAGGTCGTTGGGCGGTTATTTTTGCGTTTTGGAATCATGCTTTCCACGCACGTAACCAAGGCTATAAAAAGTCGCACACAGTGAAATAACTGCGATAAGGTCAGTAATGGTCAGCATAGGCCAATTCTCCTTTCCAAGATTTCTCAAATGAGAGATGATCTATGTAATCGGAGCTATAAACTCTCCGCGCAAAGCGAACCGCCATTCACGTCAATGTGAAGTAGCACCCTAGGCATAAAGCCTGAACATATGATAACAAATATGTTGAGAAAAATCAACATAAAAAGTAACACATATAATGCGAAAATTATTGCAGTTAACCACACTATTTCTCTGATTTATGCAACAAATTGCAGGAGACGGTTATTTTATTGACCGTCTCTTTTTTGTGTGATATAACCTAATCATAGCAAACAACAAACGTTTGCATAGAAAGAAATGAACAATGCGCATTGTT